>Ga0307968_1002831_pt1 | contig 14461 bp, 16 predicted proteins | sample OrgLakmetagen650_FD_201834 | JGI IMG/M metagenome (GOLD analysis project Ga0307968, IMG submission 201834) | Saline water microbial communities from Organic Lake, Antarctica - #650 | ecosystem: Environmental > Aquatic > Non-marine Saline and Alkaline > Saline | place: Antarctica: Organic Lake... | reverse complement strand
AGGTCGCAAGCTACAGCCGGGCCCTGGTTGTGACTGCTGCCACGGCTACCACGCTGAGGCCGTGTTGCTCCGCCGTATGAGTCTTAGCCGCTCCCGAGTATGTCCGGGCGTGTGCACGAAGGCACACGAAGGCGTTTTCCAGGGGGCACCACGCGGAGGTGCTCATACATCGCCCCCCGAAAAAGGATAGGAAAAAAGAAAAAGAACGCAGCTTGTGTAAGCACTACCGGCATGGATTAGGAAAAAGATGCTGTTTTGTGTTCTGCACCACCCAATGGATGCAGAGGCACACAACATCAACTACCTAAAGACTAAAAAGAGGAAAGGCTTTTTAGTGGGGATCAGGTGATTGGGAGGCAGAAACTGCACACATCGAATTTGTGGCATCAAGTTAACCAGAATATTTTACACGTCATCCTGTATTACGTCCAATGACACGGTTAAGGGAAAAAGGCTAATTAAAGCAATCAAAAAAAATAAGCTGGGCGGGACGTTTGTTGGCCATCACAGGCAAACATAAGTGCATGTACAGAAACTGGAGACTTTTTACAAATAGGACGTTGCAGAGAGCTCTTACAACTGAGCAGCGTAAATGATGCCGTACACTGCGATCCAGACGATATCAACAAAATGCCAGTACAGGACGGCTCCCTTGAGGTTGGTCGTGGGCTTGTTGGTCCTGTAGAACCCAGTAGCAGAAAAGGTGTGAGTGCCAGGTGGTGCCGCTACATACCCCAACTTTTAGAAGGCATTCGCAAACGCGCTATTCGAGGACAACAAAAGGCACTCCTCCACACTCTCTCTGTTTCAGCTTTAAATGCACGACGTACATTAGCTTGCAAATCTGCCACTTTAAAGGGGGGAAATTCCTACGTAAGCACTCTTGTCTGCCCGCCCACACAAACAGTCACGCACTTGGAGTAGTTGGCCATGGCAGCGGCCAGCCAGATGGAGCCCAGCAGCACGTGGAAGCCATGGAAGCCGGTGGTCACAAAAAAGGTGGAGCCGTAGGGGCTGTCAGTGATGGTGAAGGGTGCAGTCGTGTACTCCAGGTACTGGTCAGCCAAGAAGAGGGCTCCCAGGCCAGTGGTTGTGCCGAGGGCACCCAGAACCACCTGTGTTCGTCGTTTGAGGATGTGTTGCAAATGCATCAGGGGATAGCTTATTTATAATGGGTACAGGATGCTCCATGCACACGTGTAAATTTTGTATAGGCATGTATGATTTCTGGGCTGGACCCCCCTGCCACCCCCTCCCCCCCCTAATCCCCCTTCCAATGCCCCCACCCGGACAAAAAGGGCACCAACCTGCTCCTTTTTTTTTAAGGCATCCATCTGAATACTCATCAAGACCTAAAACTGAAGTGTTGCAGAGTTATGGGACAAGAACTGAGATACAGACGCCCATGCACACGTGACCTACCATGCACCCATAACTAGCTTGCAAAGTCCCACATTGCTTCCATTTCTTCAGAATTCCAGACTATCTCATGCTGGCACAATCCTGTAAATCTGGGGTAAATTGCTGCTTCATTGGCTTGACTCACCCCGCGGCCTGCACCCGAGCGCGTGTGCCTTTGACTTTGGACATGTCCACAGACCCCCCCCCCCCCTTAACCCAATTTACTCAAGAAGGGTGCCAATCGACTAGGCTTGAGCTGAGGAATCCGCTGATATAATCAAAATTCCGTACGAGTGGCCCAGTACATTTTTGGAGGGGGGCTCCACAAAACTCCTTTCCCAGACCCCCCCCCTCCGATTTGACCCATACATATTCCAATCGAAAGCTTAATATATAATTAGGCTGAATATAATTTTCTTCGGAATATGTACATGCCGTCCAAAAGTTATGCTTACAGGAGCCTCCTGATGGGGAGGTGTATTTTGTATGTGTGTTTTGTGTGTTGCCATGCGTGCGTGCGTGTCGTTGTGCAAGTGAGCATCTCCTATTCTCCTTCCGGGAGACAACTGCGCTTTTCTGTGGGACATGTGTTGCAATACAATTACCTCAGCCTGTGGTCTGCTGCCTGAATGTGAGTGTACTGCAACCGCACCTATTTCAGGCATCGTACACGGTCAAAGTGGGCGCGTCACCCTCTAGACAAGCATTGACTACACCTTTGGAAACCCACGGCATTTCAGACCTTTTTTGACAGACAAGCATTGACTACAAGATAGTGGCCATTGTACTCATGCGAGGCAAACATTCATACCAGCAACCTTTCCTTCTCCAACGCAACACCGTTGAGGAGCCCACCTTGGGGTCCTTGGCCACCAGCGCCACGTTGGCAGAGTAGTAGGAGGCAGCCAGCACCATGCTCATGACCACGGCACGTCCCTCCCAGCCAATGGCCTCCACACCCACAGGGGGCCACTGCATCTGGACCCACACGTTGGGAGACATGCCCAGGTGCACACAGGACCACAGCAAACCGAAGAAGAGGACTGCCTCGGACACAATGAATATCCACACGCCGTTCAGCAAGTTCTTCTTTTGGAGCTACGAGGAGAAGATTTAGGAGGGGAACACATGTGATTCACCTCAAATTGTCAGTTTTTCTGGCAGCAAGCAAGGCAGTTGCGCATGCAAGCATATGTGTGTGTGTGAGCGTGCGTAAAAAAAGAAGGGTCTGTGCATGCAGCTGCTAATGATGTGTGACTAATTTGTTGTGCTGCAAGTGCACCAGTCAGCGCACCTCAGAGTGCATGCCCATGTCGGCCTCGATGATGCAGTCCCTCCACCAAGCGAGAGCAGTCATGGCAGTGGATGCCACACCAGTGTACATCACTGCCCCTGTGCCAGGAATGGCGTGGAACCAGCCGGCCATACCCAACAGAGAAGTCATGGCGCCCAGAGAGGCGTACAGGGGCCAAGGTGAGCCGGGCAGGATGTGGTAGGGGTGGGCCAACGAGCTATCAATGTGGGGTGCTTCATGGGCGTCGGTGGCCATACGGCGGCGTGCCTGTGCCATCACCCTGCAGTTGAGTGACAGGAGGAGGTAGGGGAGGAAAGGGGAGTGTCTGAACTAAGCATCTGGTTTCTCTCTTCCTCCCAGTTCGCAGTCCAGAGCAACTCCACCTCCTCGCCCTATAACACAAGTAGCATCTTTAGGAAGGCACTTGAGGGATCTGCTCACTTGGACTTGGGAGGCAGAGCTGAAAGGGATGAGGGGACCTTGGGCACCTCCCTGCTCAACAGCGCTGAGCCGTTGCTCTGTTGCTGCTCGTCGTCCGAGCGGCTCAGGCTGTGCATCTGGGAGGCGAAGGAGAAGGGGAGGGCGCTCCGGGCCTGCGATGCAAATTTGGAGTATTTGGCGTGTTCGTCTAAACGAAACCAGGGGTGCAGAGACAAAACAGGCTCCTACACTTCTCGTTAAGCCTTTACCTGCATGTGGAAGCCATTCGCGACGCCCTGGCTCGTGGAGGCCCTGTGTCGGAAAAGAGGGTACAAGACGTGAGCCTGGGGGTGACCACATTTGATCCCGCGCAAGCGTATGGTCCCGTTGTCTCTTATACCAAAATGATTGATTGGGGGCAATTTCCTGAAGTTTTGCATATCAAGAACTCCTCCCCTCACCCTTGTAAGCTGGGCGAACTGCTCCCGGCCAGTGCTGAGAAAGCACGGGTTGCAGCAGAGGAGGCAGCCTCACCCTGCTGCTGGAATGCTGTGAGTATGTGTGTTGTGAGTAGGAGAGAGAGAGTGGGGTTTTGTGCAGAAGGACGTGTGTTTGTCCGAAGGCAAGCCATTACCCTCGTAAGTATTTCAGGACACACACAGGTATGCACAGGCCACAATTAGGTAGCAGACACTGCACATGCCACCTTGCAAGTGCAGGAGGGTGTGCTGGAACAAAGAAACAGGACGATTGCGGACAGGTGGCATGCAGAGTGAATCACCCCCACAAAGATACACACACACACACACACACACACACACACACACACACACACACACACACACACACACACACACACACACACCTGGCTGCAGGCGCTGCAGGCTCCTCAGCAAGCTGCCTGCCTGCATTCTTCCTGCCATTTTGCCGTCTCTTTGAACAGGGAAGGGTTGATGCAGCCCTCCCCAGAATTTCAAATCTATTATTTCTATTTAAATACACCCAATCGTGTTGGAACAACAAAATTCAGTCAATGAAATAATATTACTCGGTCTCTTAGCACCACAGTGGATTCTTGATTGGACCTATGCAAGCAAGGGGGTCTTCTATCCTCACTTCTAGCCCTGTGTCCAGGAGTTTCCATGCAGGTCCTTCTGGCCTCCTCCCCCATGCCTCTACAGCATGCAGCAGCGCACGCTCTAGCAGTGTGGAGCACACAGCTGCAGAGATGTTCTCATCAGGCCTCAGGAAATCCTGCAGTGGCAGGCCCTTTCCCCTTTGCCAGGCAGCCTTCACCACCACCGCACACAAACACTTCTTCCCTGTAGCAACCAAGCATCATCAACACAAACAGCAGCAGCTGTGTCCGCCACCCCTAACCCTCAGCTTGCGCACGGCTGCTTCAAGGCGAGGTGGGGTGGCCGAGCCTCCTCCTCCCGAGGCATTCGTGGAAAATGTTGAAGAGCGTGAGCTTCATGTTGAGGCATCTGAGTCCTACTTGGCGGTGAGTTTTCCAGAGGCACAGAGAGCTTTGTGTTTCCAGGGCATGAGACCCATGCCCTGCCACGCTGGTTGATTGTCTGGTTGATGGATGACCTGCCACACGCTCTAACTCTTGCTAAGTTTTTCTGGATTTTTTTGCAAAAGATTTGAACACGCACGCATGCCAGCTTGCTTCCTTGTTCCTTAGCCTTAGTCTCTCTCCCTGCAATGCTTTCTGATATCATCTTGAACATGCGTTATGGAAGCAAGGTCTGCTCTCTTCTTCGCTTTACAGTATGCGATGAGCGTGATTGTGGGCCGTGCCCTTCCGGACGTGCGTGATGGACTAAAGCCTGTCCACCGCCGAATCCTGTACGTTTCACCATAGACTTGTGTGTGTGTGTATGTGTGTGTGTGTGTGTGCGCGCGCGTGCGTGCGTGCGCCCGTGTGTTTATGTGTTTATGTGTGTGCTTGCACGTTTTGGGTGTGTGTGTGCGCGTGTTTGTGTGTGCATGTGCGTGCGTGTGCGTGTATGCAGCACAAGACACGTGTGCTTTTTTGATTTGCTCACTTGACTGCTCATCTTGTGTACTATTCAAAATCACCACGCCAGGTACAGGCTTTCTTTAAGTAAAAAACTGTGCTTGTATGAACAGGACTGATTAATGCTCTCGCTGTTTATTTGGCTGAAGTGTGTTCCTCCTCAAACAAAAGCGGATCTAGTAGCCAAAATCGTCATCCTGTGACCTTTCCAAATTATATTCACGGTGTTGCCATGCGCCATCTCAATAAGTCCTGACTCCCCACAAATGTGCATGCAGGTTTGCAATGCACGACCTTGGGATTTCCCACAACAAGCCGTACAGAAAATGTGCAAGGATTGTTGGAGAGGTGGGTATGGATGAAGCAGAGGACAAAAAGTCATCAGAGCGGTCAGGACTCTTGTGGGCAAATATGCCAAACAGGGGAGTTTGCTGAGTTCATCGCGAGTGCCGTTTTATCACCAACCGGCCCTCTTGTTTGTGCTTTTTGCTTGACTAAACCCCACATTTTAACGCTTTTCTTGACGCAATAGATAGAAATCCAGACTGCTCACGCACCTCTGAGCTCATTTAAACTCTGCTACTCCTTTGGCGTATCGTTTATCTACAGCTATTCACGCACCTTATGTGGTGCAGGTGGCCTGGCTAGGCAAATTGCACCCAGCTGGCTTGTATGCATACGACGCTGCGGATGATAAGCAATGATCCCTAGCTCGTCTATGTGCACCCTATGCTGCAGGTGCTAGGCAAGTACCATCCCCACGGAGACACCGCTGTGTATGACACCCTTGTCAGGCTGGCTCAGGACTTCAGCATGCGGCACCCGCTGGTGAGCCCCGATGCTTAGTTGCTTTTGTTGTTAAAGGCAGAACGGGTCCAGAAACTATTTGCGGCCAGTGGGGTGAGGTAGGAGGGCGTTTTTGGGAGAGGCGTGACAGTGGGGTCACAATAAGCATATGCTACTTCTTTCTGTCCGGCCTGCTCCTTTGTGCACAAATTCCAGGCTGCAAATAAAACCTCTAGCAAGGTTGGCATGGTCCTTAAACAGTTGCAGCTGCCACGGGCTTTCATGTTGTTGGCACCCCTTCCCGTGCTGTCGTTGCAGATTGCTGGCCACGGCAACTTTGGATCTTTAGACCACGACCCTGCTGCTGCCATGCGGTACACGGAGTGCCGCCTCCAGGTAAGTGTATCATTTGTCTGCACTTTTGTTCCTTCAAAAAAAGGGAAGCGAGATTTGTGTGTGGATACAACGGCACCTTCTGCTTCACGGAGTACCACCTACAGCACTCTTTTCTTTTCTATATAACTACCTACAGCACTATTTTATTCTCTATTAAACTACCTACAGCACTCTTTTCTTTTCTGTTGCAACATCGTACCTACACTCTTTCTTTTCTGTTGTAAAATGGAACCAGCTACAGCACTATTTCTATTCTGTTGCAACATTGCACCACCTACAGCACTCTTTCTTTTCTGTTGTAACATAGAACAAAGGGCAAACAAGAGTGAATAGGGTTACGCGATGGCACGCTAACGCTAAATAAAATGCTGCTTCAGAATTAATTGAAGCGATCCAAGACTGATTTTTTTTTATTAATTGCTTAGGCCTGCACTTTGGGTCTGGAATTGACGGTTGCACTCCTTCGCTGCACAGAGTGCCAGAAGTTGATGTGATTTGGTTTTTCTGCTTGGGTTTCTGCTGCCAAACATTTGCGTTTGGGAGTGAAGGTGTGCAAACTTAATGATGTATCAGCCCTGCACGGGGCGCCACGTGTGGCTAGGGTTGGCCAAAACCGTACATGGGAATTCGATATACGGTACATACCCCGTATATGACCGTATGTACGTTGTATTTCCGTATATACCGGGTATGAGGGGAAATGGAATCACTCAAATTTAATTCGTATGGGGGTCATTTCCCCATCTTTTATGCCCAAAACATGAATGGTTAGGGCGCTAGGCCTGCTTTAAGCCAAAAAGACCAAAAAAAGGCCTGTTTCAGTGCAAAAGGGGGTTCAACTACCACAACCACCAATAAAACTAATTTATTAATGCAAAAATCATGCGTGTATAGAAAAGGGAAGCAAAGGAAGAGCTCAGTAAGCAGAGGCGCGAGAAACAAATTGACCAAAAAGAGCAAAAGGACTGCTGTTGCTGGGAATCAAACCCTGCACCACCTGCACATACGGTCCATATACAGTTGGCAAAAACCCATGTTTGGTCATACGGATTCGGATTCGGTGGGAAATTGTCATATACGGATACGGTTATACGGCGTATCTCTGTATGTACGGTTTTGGCCAACTTTACATAAGGCTTACACTGTACGATTTTCATCAAAAAAGAAGGAAGGCCATTTGGGGAGATTTAAACCCTACCACACTTGTACAGTGTGTATGCGTTGTCTTTGGCAGGGAAATCACAAGAATATGTAGGGTTGGCCAGAACCGTATATATACACCGTATACGACCGTAGGCTTGGTGAATTTCCTGCCAAAAATACCGTATATGCACCGTATATGTATGGTTCTGGCCAACCCTTAATATACGGACACATTCTGTTTGTATATTTACGCTCTGGCCAATTCTATGAGAGTTGATTTTGGCTTACTAGCACTGAACAGAGTTTGCCTCAAGGCTTCCTCAATTGCGTGATCCATATTGAAACTGCAAAGCTGTTCAATTTTTGGCAAAGTATGAATCATGAGACAAGCGCCTAAAGCTAGGTTATTTAGAAGTAAAACAAGTTGGGACATACAAATAGAAGTAATTGAGTGCTTGCTTACATCGTAGATCACGTACCTCCAAACATTTGCTCTTGTATGCGCATGTTTTATATAACGTGTCGTAGACACCAACAACCAACAGAAGGGTTATGCACTATGCAATCTAAAGTAGTTTGACCTTCTTGCCTGCAGTCCTTGACATCAGACGTGCTCCTCACAAACCTGGACAGGGACGTTGTGCAGTTCATCCCAACCTTTGATGGCTCCCAGGTAAATGGCTGGGAGGGTTAAGACGATGATTATATGTCCGCTTTTAAATGTGACCAATAAACATACTGGGTAAGTTAGTGGGCTTCGTGTTGGATAATACAGGGTCAAACAAGCTGAAGCTCTTGTTATTATTGTGTTTCTGAAGGTTTATAGTCAATAGTGGGTGGTTTTCCTCCTATGATCACGCACATAAAGCACTGATTATAGAAGAAGGGCCGAGTGGCCCGTGGTTAAGCTAAGCTTCCCGGAGTCAGAAGTTCAAAGTATGATTCACGCTATTTGGTAGTAACGAGCCAATGTTGAGGCATTGTTACTGTCTCACATGGAAATTGTTTGTAGAAGAGAAGGGGCTCTATTACTCCTGCACTGCACGCAGCACGAGTTCACTATGCTGCCTGCCAACATCCCTCACTGCTTGTCAAAAACCAGCCTCAAACACACTAGCTCTTTTGCACTGTACGCATGGCAGTCCCACCATGTTCCTGCCAGCCTCCTCACTGCTGGTCAAGCAACCAACGCCAAGCTTACCAACTCTTTTGCACATCACACAGGACGAGCCCACCGTGCTTCCTGCCAACATCCCTCAACTGCTGGTCAATGGCACCAACGGCATTGCCGTGGGCATCGCTACGAGCATACCCCCCCATAACCTCCGAGAGGTGGTGGCTGGTCTGTCAGGTGAGTGATGATAACAAAAAGCCTGTGCACGGCCTGAAACGACTATGTAAAAATCGTGCAGGGCTATCAAGGGTTGGACTTATTGGCTACGTATCAGGATACAAGTGCCGCCCCTGGCACCAAATTGAAAACGAGTCCGTACTTGAGCTGCCCTTCTTTGCATTGCTATGAGGCTGGCTGCAGCCACATATTGCCAGCTGCAGCAGCCATATGAGGGTAATGGACAAGTCGTGCAGGCACAACCTATGTGCATATATTATAGTACCCTAAAGGACCTCAGGCAAATCACCAAATGTTGCTTTTCAGCACAGTCAATCAGGCAAATTGCGTTCAACCAGGCAGATTACGTACACTCAACCAGGCAGATTACGTATACTCAACCAGGCAAATCACCAAATGCTGCTTTTTAGCACAGTTGCTTATCAGCTGTACAAATAAAAACATTGCAGAGCTGCTTCTTTGAAGGGCTTGCATCTTTTCAGGCACGTTTCAACTCATTAGGTTGCGCTATGTGAAGATGCCTGTATGTCAAAGCCAATTTGGTATAAAGACCTGAATGCCTGCATCAATTTTTCCCTGTTTTGTATCCCTCTTTGCAGCTTACATCAGCAATCAAGACATCACAGATGCAGAGCTGCAAGAGTTCGTGCTCGGACCTGACTTCCCCACAGGTGCTCGCAACTCATGAGTGCACTTTTGTGTGTGGTTTTATGCGCATGAGTGCATTTTTGTGTGATTTCTACGCATGAGTGCACTTTTGTGTGTGGTTTGTACGTATGAGTGCACTTTCGTGTGTGGTTTCTACGCATGAGTGCATTTTTGTGTTATTTCTACGCGTGAGTGCACTTTTGTGTGTGGTTTCTACGCATGGGTGCACTTTTGTGTGTGATTTGTACGCATGAGTGCACTTTTGTGTGTGCTATGTGCGCATACAGGTCCAGGTGGAGTAGGAGCAACCAGCATATTTACTGCAGAGTCTGAAGTACGCATGTGCATATGTTTGTGTGAATAGCTCTTGCCTTATCCCCCTTGCTCTGAATCCCAACCCTTTGTCCAAATTTTTGACCCTATCCCTGATCCTACTACAGGTGGTGTGATTGGAGTTGGCCAGGATCTTACAGAGGCCTACGCAACAGGGAGGGGTTCGGTGGTACTGCGTGCCAAGGTGAGCTTTGACAGCAAGGCCTTTATGTGGAGGTTGGGTGTTGAAGATGGAGTAGAAAGCAGAGAGTGGGTCCTGGAGGATGGGTGAGTGGGCAAGATTAGGGCTGTACAGTTCCGGAGTGCATAGCGTACATACTGTCATGATGTGTGTCACGGATGTGGGAAACTGGGATAATGAGGGTTGTACAGTTCCAGGGAGCATGCACTTCTCTATGATGAGTGACTCGTGTATGATGAGTGACTCGTGTAGGCGGATGACGGTTATACTTGGCCTGAGCCATGTCTTTCCAGAAGAGTGCTGCTTTGTGACGATGTTAAGACGCACATAAGGTACGCTAAGTTAGCAGCTACAGCATCACAAACAGCTTGATGCATGCTTCTGTGTATCCAGGTAAGAGAAACTGGCAGTGGGTGCCTTATGAACAACTAGCGATGTTGTGCTTCAAACACAGATTGCATCGCAAGCTTGTCCTTACCTGGTACAAATCCAGCGTCGCAACGTTGAGGAGGTCTTGGATTAGCTCCCGTACGAGACGATACAGGAGATCAAACAGGGCGGCCTCGTTGTCCTGATCTCGTTCAAAAACGTTCACCAAGACATATCTTGTTTACGTCGCCTGTGGTTTTACACACTGCTCCTGCAACAACAGATCAACGTGGAAGACGGAGATGAAGGGACAGGAGCGACAAAGCGGTCTTCTCGCAGCCGACGCCCCTCATCAACCAACATCGTCATGTCAGAGGTCCCTTTTCAGGCCAGCAAGGTGTGTGATGCGGTGTGAGAAGAGGGGGAGGAGGAGGAGAACCCCAGGCCAGCTGGGTGTGGGAGGCGGTGTGAAAGGACAAGGACCTGAAATCGGTTAAGGGACAAAAAGAAGGGTTAAAAAGGCAGAGGAATGCTCAGGTTGTGAAGCTGTTGCTTCTAGGCCGCTTCGAGCATCGCGCCTGCCTGCTCACTGCTTTGCCAATGTTACAAATAGTGTGTGTGTGTGTGTTTGATATGTAATATGTAGGCTTTCCAACTTTACCGCTTAGTCATTTGACTCTTCCCACTCAGCCTGCACACTCAATGGAATTACAAGTGAGAATCGCAGGTAAAAGCGTGCACAAACACACTTACAAACACACACGCACACACAAAGACGTCCAAACACACCATATGATCACACTGTGCTCTGCTCACATCCTCGGGCAGACCTGGTGGCCGAGGTCGCCGAGCTGGAAGCGTGCACTAATGCACACATACATATGCACACGCGCACACACATACACAAAGATGCCCAAACACACCATGTGATCACACTGTGCACTGCTCACATCCTCAGGCAGATCTGGTGGTCAAGATCGCTGAACTAGTTGAAGCAAAGATTCTCACAGGGGTAGCCGACGTGAGGGATGAAAGTGATCGGCAAGGAGTGCGTGTGGTGGTGGAGGTGGGTTTTTTGGGATCAGGAATGGGTCTTATGGGTTGGGGGACGTCTGATACGAAATAATACATGCAAAATACATGACACATGTATTACATGCTTACGCCGTACGTCTCATCCCTGTTTTGCATGTTTGTATATGACTATGCAAGCTTTGGCATTAGGCCTCACATCCTGGACAAACAGCTGAGAAAGTGGAAGGTATTCATCAGATGTATGGGTTCAAAGGCAATGGTAAAGCTCTTGCAATCGGTGTTATGCAGTTTCGGGTCGGTAAAAATCTGACTTGAGGATGTAAAACACGGGACTGCTCTTTTGCCTTTGAACATCCCGGCCTTCACTCCTGCGATAAGAGTTCCACAGTCACCACTTTATTGAGGTGGCCACTTCTGTTGGGTGTGGTGTGGTTGCACTCCGTAGCGCAGTTTTCTGCTTTGTTCTTTCCGAGATTCCATTTGTCCATCAAGCACGAAGGCACGTGTTTTTTCTTGTGCTCTGCAGTTGAAGCCAGGAGTTTCCTCTGACGTGGTGTTGTCCGCCCTGTACAAGCACACGCGCCTGCAGAGCAAGTGAGTTGGGGGCCAGGGGAGGGCAAGGGCAGTAGAGCAATGCCACGATCATACCATGCAGAATCGACCGCCTCTCATCAGTAGAACAAGACTATGCAGACATTAAAAGCCACTTTTACAATAAGTTTAAAATAAAGGTGAATGTTGGGCAGGTATGACCATACCATTGCTGTGAAAATGATACTAATTTTGAGCATTTCGTAACCTTGATATGGCAGCTCCTTGAGGTCAGGCAAATTTCCTCGTGTATCTCTGCCCATCAACCACCTCTGATGACAAAAACGACAGCACGTGTCGATAAAGATGGTCGATAGTGGCGACATGGGCTGTGGAAAAAGACAGGGGGAAAACCTGCACCTGTGCGTCGGGTACCTTGCATGCTGTGCAGAAGACCATACAACAGAAGTCAGGGACAATCAATGTCTCCCGTATAGTCAGTAAAGCATCTTGCTCTGTGCGTGCTTGCATCTATGCGTGAAACAGGGTGCAGTTCAACATGGTGGCTTTAGTGGACGGAGCTCCCAAGCAGCTGACCCTGAGGGACTTCTACAGGCACTTCCTTGCCTTCAGGTGCGGCGCTGCTCTCTTTTTTCTGCACCATAGACCTGCTTCAGACGTCGTTACTACCTTTTACGTGCATGTGTACTGTAGCTTTTTTGTTGCCTCACAGCATTTGTAGCGGCACAGAGTGAGTTGGGGAAGGGGCATAAATAGGCTGGGGACTGTTTGGGGAAAGGCATGAATAGGCTAAGGTGATTGCCATTGTTGTTATTTTAAACTTTGCACGCTTGCTGGTGCGAGATGTTAAAACAGAGAGAGAGAGAGAGAGAGAGAGAGAGAGAGAGAGAGAGAGAGAGAGAGAGAGAGAGAGAGACAGAGAGAGAGAGAGACACAGAGAGAGAGAGAGAGAGAGAGAGAGAGAGAGAGAGAGACTAAGCATACAAGTGCCACGTGCTCACACAGGAAGCAAAGCCAGCTGTGCGCAGGTCACTGATTTGTTGACTGCCATTGACTGGTGCAAACAGGTTGTTCAATTGTGCGCGCATGCAGGTGTGAGATACTTACAAACAGGGCGCTGAGCCAGCTGCGCAAAGCACAGGACAGGCTGCATTTGGTGCATGGTTATCTTACTGCCATGGCGCGCTTGGATGATGTGGTGCAGGTGGGTTTGTGTTTGATTGCAAGTGCATGTGCGTACTTGTGTGAAAGTTCCCATGCTCTTCTGTCTGTGCGTGTGCGCATGTGTGTGACGTTCTGTGGTCTGCAATTGGTTGACCTTCTGTGGTGTTCTGTGTTCTCTTTCCCTTGTTGACCTTCTGTGGTGTTCTGTGGTGTTCTGTGGTCTGTACTTGGTTGAGCTTCCCTTGCCAACAGCCTGCTTGCTGATAAGTTGCATTGCCGGAGTAGTAGGCATTTACGTGATGCTTATTTATGTGTTGCACGCGCACTTTAGTTTACAATCTTACTGTGTCCATGTGCTGCAATGGTATGCATGTGTAAGTCCTGCTTGGAATCATAGTGCTTCAAATAAAGGCTATGCCTGCCAAGGATCCAAAGACAAGTGGGGGGAAGCATCGCAAGCGATGCTGAAAAGTTGGCGAAGCCTTTTGCGCTGTGAACTGGCAACTTGTGTGTGCTTTGTGCACGCTTATACATGTGTGTGTGTGTGTATGTGTGTGTTTGTTCGTGCGTGCATGCGTATGTGCGTGCGCGCGTGCGTGCGTGTTTGTGTGTGTGTGAGAGTGTGTGTGTGTGTATGTGTGTGTGCGTGTGTGTGTGTGTGTGTGTGCGCGCGCGTTTGCGCGTGCATGCAAGCCTTCAACCTGCTCACATCTGTCAGTCAAACATGGAGACTCGCATCCTCTCAGAACACGCTCCCAGCAATGACCCGTCATCGCGTCATTAAACATAAATATTTTAATTCCTTTCAACTTGAATTGAGGAAATCTGTGCACCCAGTTGTGTGCTTGAATGGAGCAGCGAACTTTCCGTCCCGCCTCTCCTTGGCCCCGGACCCAGCCGGCACACTCAGAAACGTCTCCTGTCAACGCCTGTGCGGTTAGATGATGTTCGGGGGGCTTGGGCTGGGCTGAGCGCCGGGCAGCTTCCTCCAGCTACCAAACATTGAGTCAGTTCTTTCCACAGCACTTCTCGCTGCACCCCTGGTCACCAAAACTGGTATGCCCCGACAAACGAGTTTGCTTGGCCTGCCTGCCAAGTTTCAGACCTGGACGTTGGCCTTGTGGCTCTGGCCAGGCCCTGAGTCTCAACTTTTACAAAACTCGTTCCGGGGTACGCCCAGCAGCACCACCCCCTGACCCTCCCCTCCCCCTGACACCGCAAGGCTGCCTGATTTGTAAGTCTGGGTCACTGTGCAAGTTTTGGGGGCGGGGGGTGCGCTGGGCGGGCCTGCGCACACTGGTGTGAATAATTCTCGTTTTCACGGTGCGCCCAGCAGCACCTCCACCGCCCTTCCCCATCCCC
>Ga0307968_1002830_pt1:10000-14472 | contig 14472 bp, 20 predicted proteins | sample OrgLakmetagen650_FD_201834 | JGI IMG/M metagenome (GOLD analysis project Ga0307968, IMG submission 201834) | Saline water microbial communities from Organic Lake, Antarctica - #650 | ecosystem: Environmental > Aquatic > Non-marine Saline and Alkaline > Saline | place: Antarctica... | reverse complement strand
TGTATGTATGTATGTATGTATGTATGTATGTATGTATGTATGTATGTATGTATGTATGTATGTATGTATGTATGTATGTATGTAAGTATGTATGTGTGTGTGTGTGTTTTTGTGTGTGTGCGCACGTGTGAGTGGGTGTATGTTTCAGTGTGTAATTGTGCGTGTTTATATGGGCCTGTACTTGTGTATGAGTGTGTATGTGTGCATATTTGTGTGTTTGTACCTCTGTGTGTGTGCGGTGTGCGCATGTTTGTGTGTATGTGTGTGTATGCGTGTGTTTGCATGTGTGTGTGTGTGTGTGAGTGTGTGTGTGTATGTGTGTGTGTGTGTGTGTGTGTGTGTGTGTGTGCGTGCGTTTGCATGTGTGTGTGTGTGCGTGTGCGTGTTTGGGTGTGCGTGTCGTGTGGTGTGTGTGTCGATGCGCAAGTAAATGTGTGCAAGTGTGTGGGCTTGCACATGTGTGTGAACATGGCAACTCTCGCCTTCACCTTTATTTGGCCTTAATGGATCTATTTCAGGCTCCGGCAGCTGGATATCTGCACGTTGTAAATGCGGATGAAATCCTGCAAGTCTTCATGCAATTGTAATAATAAAAATAATATTGAAAGGGAATGAGTGGGCTCCTCCGTCGCTTAGGCTCTCAAGGAGTAAGGTGCTTGAAGACCTCCCTCCCAACCCGTGGGGGAGGAGCTGGGGAATGGCCTGGAGGTAAGGGACAGGGGGAAGGATGCACTTGTGCTACCCAGTCCTTTTGCCTGCCTTGAGACAGAAGATGTAGCTCGCAGGCATCCCTCCCCTTCATACTCGCAAGTGTAAATCCACACCATGGTACAGGCAAGTTCTGGTCTGAGGGCACCCAGACTGGGCGCAATGGCCTGTTGTTCGGAGAGACGCCTTTGAAGCCAGGACAGAAGAGAGAAATGCAGTGGTGGGAGCCCATCTGGTGAGTGGAGCAAGTGTGCGTGTGGATACGTAGAAGAAAGCTCTGATAAATGCTGAGTGTGGAAGTAAAGCAACTGTGCTCACTGCGCAAGAATGCACAGTCCAGAAAACAACTCTGTTGAACGCGATTACTAGTAAACGCACTAAGCCGGCATACTCATTCGTCTTTTCCCGTAAGGTACACGCTAGAACACACACAAGCATACACACAAACAGGCACATGTACTGGTGTACACCACACGCGCGCGCACAAACACGAATACAATTACACACACACAACACACACACACAACACACACACACGCACACACACACGCACACACACACACATACACACACACTCACACACACACACACGCAAATACCCATTCCCAAATCCCACACAGGCGTTCATACACGCACACACACGCACACACACACGCACACACACATACATACACACAAACACAAATACACACACATATATTCCCAAATCCCACACAGGCGTACATACATGCACACACTTCCACGCAATACACACACACACACACATGCACACAGACATGCATAATCATACACACACATACAAATGCACATGCACATACACACTTGCAAACACACAAACATACAACCATGCACGCGGGCACACAAACAAGGCAATGGGCACGCAAAAAGAACAAGGACGCATACACGCACATGCACTCACGCATAGGTGCGTGGGCTACGGTGGCTTCTTCCTTAGCGTGTACCTCATCTATCAGACTAAGCCTCTGGAGGCCTTAGACATCTCCTATTGGGCGCGGCCACGGGCTGAAAAAGAGATCCAGGTGCGGTTTGTTCCCATTCACAAACCGTTGTTGAACGCGTTTCAAACGAGTGAGGAGGTGGCTGCTTGCTCATTTTTGGGACCAAGGAAGGGGGTGGTTGTAGGGTGTGCCTGAATTCTCGTCCTAATCACTGTTCTTACTGGAAGACGGTGCTGGTCCTCCAGCATAGGACCAGCATATAGGTATATTGTTTTTGTCGTCTTTACGTGAGAACACAGCACACCAACGCCAGCAGGAGTACGCAAGGCCAGCAACGCACTCTCAATGTTCTGGTTTCCCCACCTCTTAGCAGTATGGTCGTGCACATTCAAACATGTCATTTTTCGTGCCAGTGCCTGCGTCTATCTATCAATCCTTCTGCGTTATTTAGTCTGTCCACTGAATTTGGCGGAGTCACTTTAAATGTCCGGCAAGACATAGACAAGCTTTGAATGGATAACCTTGAGTGTATGGTGTAGCTTGAGGATGTGGAAGAGGTGCGCTGTGAAGCACGGTTGGTCCAGAACCGCTGGTGGAACGAGGAGTGGCTGGCGCTACTGATCTCCTGTACAAATAAATAAGGAAGAAGATGTTTCGAGGATTTTGAGTAATAAAATAGTTTTCAGTTTGCTGAGTATCGGGGGAAATGTTAAATAAAAGGAACATATCAACGGGGACCCCCTACGCCCAAACCAACAACATTTTTCTTTTCACAAGCGAAGGTGGAGATGCGCATGCTTGACAAGTTGGGAGAGCGGCCAGACCTCGCCGACCGCTTGAAAGCAGTTGGCAAGCAACTGAACTTGGTGGAGGAGGAGAGTTACGACCTGGTGTTGATGCGCAACGAGTACAAGACACTGATGGGCTTGCATTCAGGCCGAGTGCCCCCAGAGCTGGCGGAGATTTTTGAGGAGCTCCAGGCGCAGTGAGCTGTCATGACACTGCTGTGCCTGCAGCTTGGTGCATTGCAATGGCTCTGTTCGACCATAGACAAGACCAAGAGGCTTATTTGATAGGATGTAGACGTGTGTGACTCAGGTGTTCATTTTCTCCTGGAATGTTTCATGTGCTCAGCCTAAATTTGCTCGAGTGGCTTATGGCTGGGCAAAAGACACTCGTTGGTGGTAGATGTTTCGCTTCTACTTTTACGGCTTTTGCAATTCTGTACTTTTGGTTTGTGAAGGGTTTGGGGGGAGCAGCTGGTTTACAGACTCATGGAATCGATCCTAAAAGATTCGTAGACCGAAGTCTAATTAGGCCAGCTAAGGACTAGGAATCGAAAAAAAGTCTGTTTCAATCAAAAATCTGTTTCAATCGAAAAAAAAGCTTTATTTTACAGTATCTTGCCAGTATCTACACTTTTACCAATTATCTCCCAGCTTCTCTTGAGTCTTATTGTACTCATGAAGGTTGAAGGTGGCGCACACAGTCCTCACAGGCCAACAATGGTGGAATTACTTGGGGAAATTGAGTTTTCACGTGTGCGCTCGCAGATGATGAGCCAGCAGCGCACCTTCGTGCAACAGGTACGCACCTGTTGCCTGCGGAGCAGGTGTCCAATCTGCAATCAGATGGCGCAGATGGCGCATTTGTTGTGCAAGTCGACCGCACCGAAAAGGGCACTCACATTCCCTGCCCACAGCTGTACGAGCTGCACAAGCTGAACCAGTTGCAAAAGTTGCTGTGCTATGAGGTGCTGGGCTGCGAGCAGGGGATTGGGATGCCCCCTGAGCAGGAGGCGACTTTGACGTGCCCTACTTCCTTGGCAGTGGCTCCTTTAAATGCAGCAGCTGGGGGAATGGACATGTCTCAAGAGGCTTGGGCGTGCCAACTCGCCAAGGAAGGGCATGTCAGCACAGCCCATATGAATGGAGCTGAAAAACCCACGCATACGAGCGTGTGAAATTGCACGTAGTATCTGTATGCTCAGGTGCATCCATACGTATGTCACACACACATACACACTCACAAACCCACACACAACACACAGGACGCGCGTACCCAAATGCACACACATATGCACAAACACACGTGTACACACACGCACACGCACACACACACAACACACACAGGATGCGCGTACCCCTCCTCCCCCCTTCCAGCATCACCACCATCACCATCAATACCACCATCACCATCACCACCACCAGCACCACGAGCACCACCACCAGGGTCTCCTCCACTCTGGGACAGCTGCAGCAGTAGCTGGGGCCCTGCCCGCCCTTTGTGAACCATTGCTGCAAGCACAGCTAGCACACCAGCAGGAGAAGGAGTGCAGGTGGGAGCCTTTGCTTGCAGGCTCTTGTGTGTGAGCACGAAGCCTTGTATCGTTTACAGCGTTGCAAGCACTGTTACCTTTGCCGATAGCACAATGGAAGGAGCTGTACGTGCAGTGACACAGCATTCACAACTGCACTTGCCGTTTACGTCCTCAAACAGATGCATACGGGGTATGCTATTTACACACGCATGTGCACATACATGTACATTTGCGGACATACAGACACATACTTGCGTACACATGTGCACATGCACACACACACACACACACACACACACACAAACACACACACACACACACACACTGCAGGCAGCAGGGCAGCAGCAGTTTCCATTCTCTCCATAAGTCTGCAACCCCGCAGGTACAGCTGTGTGTGTTTGTGTGTGCATGTGTGCGTATGTGCATGTGTGTGTTTGTGTGTGTGTGTTGTGAGTGAGTTGCAGTATGAACACACAAACACAGTG
>Ga0307968_1002830_pt1:0-5000 | contig 14472 bp, 20 predicted proteins | sample OrgLakmetagen650_FD_201834 | JGI IMG/M metagenome (GOLD analysis project Ga0307968, IMG submission 201834) | Saline water microbial communities from Organic Lake, Antarctica - #650 | ecosystem: Environmental > Aquatic > Non-marine Saline and Alkaline > Saline | place: Antarctica: Organic... | reverse complement strand
ATGCCCACTTGCACACCACAACATCATCATTATGCCTACTTGCACACCACAACTACATCATCATGCCCACTTGCACACCACAACTACTTCATTATGCCCACTTGCACACCACAACTACATGTACTATACCGGGCTGTGCATTGTTGCCCATTGCTTATCAGCTGTACATAACCAGTGTAACGCACTCACCTGTACTCACCACCCACCCCATAAATATACATATTCCGCCTGATATTCTGCTGCAAAGAAAAATTGCGTTCCTCCCCTTTAGAAATAAACATTACACAGCACCCGCCCCCCTATCCTTGGTGCCCCATTCTCACAGTCTGTATGGCCCAGGTAGTTTTGCTTTCTTGCACCCAGCAACGGCTGCGGTTGCAGTCCCAGACTCACGGCTGAACTTGCTGGAAAACCCTAAAAATAACAGAAGTAAGTGGTACATATGTACGACCATCCACACTACCACATACAACAAAACGCACACAGGTACGCGCGCACGCACATAGACACATACACACACAGATACACACACACACTCACCCACACAGATACGCACGCCTAGCGGGGGGTGTGAGAGCAGTGAGGTGGCTCAACCAGAGGCATCAAAAATGGAGGAGGACTCCCTGGCATCCTGGCATGCCCTAATGTTTGACAAGGTGTGTTCGTGGGTGTCTGGGTGTGTGAGTACCTGAGTGTTTGTGCATGGGTGTGTAGCTGGGTGTGTGTGTGGGTGTGTGGGTGGGTGTCTGGTTGTGTGAGCATCCGGGTGTGTGCAGGTGTGCGTGGGTGTGTAGCTGGGTGTGTGAGTACCTGGGCGTGTGTACGTGGGTGTCTGGTTATGTGATTATCCGGGTGTGTGCAGGTGTGCGTGGGTGTGTAGCTGGGTGTGTGAGTACCTGGGTGTGTGTGCGTGGGTGTCTGGTTCTGTGATTATCCGGGTGTGTGTGGGTGTGAAGCTGGGTGTGTGAGTGCCTGGGTGTGTGAGTACCTGGGTGTGTGTGCGTGGGTGTCTAATTATGTAATTATCCGGGTGTGTGCAGGTGTGCGTGGGTGTGTAGCTGGGTGTGTGAGTACCTGGGTATATGTGCGTGGGTGTCTGGTTTTGTGAGCATCCAGGTGTGTGTGGGTGTGAAGCTGGGTGTGTGAGTGCCTGGGTGTTTTCGTGAATGTCTGGTTGTGTGAGCATCCGGGTGTGTGCAAGTGTGCGTAGGTGTGTAGCTGGGTGTGTGAGTCTGAGTAAACGTGTGAGTGTGTGTCTGGAAAGGGGTGCACACGTTAGGGTAGGGGAGGGTATCGATTTGTTTGTTTGGGTGGAGAGACGTGTCTTATTTGGGAATAGGTAGCATTTGTGAGGGTGCTTGTGCACATTTGCATACACCCAGGCATTCATACATGCATACATACACACACAGCCCCACAGGCGTACACATAGGCATGTTGGACATCAAGCATGGAGTCCACATCTATGCTCAATCATGCGGGCCTTTGGAAATTCACATCTTCGCTGTCTTACAAGCAACCACCCAAGCCTGCACATGAACACAAAATGTGCATGTGCATGTGCATGCGCGTGCGCACACACCCACACCCACACACACACACACACACACACACACACACACACACAGGCGCGCACACACACACACTCTCTCACACTTTTATACGTACACACACAGGCAGGACAGAGCACTGGTGGCAACGCAGAGCAGCAGCAGCAGCAGCAGCAGCAGCAGCATGGGCAACATGGGCCTAGTGCTAGCGTGCCCGGCCCATGTGCCGTAGAGAGTGCGTCCACTGTCCTCGTAGGGCCTAAGGTACACTGACTTTGCGTATGGGTAGGATTGGCCAGAACTATACGTGTGCCTGTGAATATACAGAGGTTTTAAGCAGTTGCAGCACTTCACGTGCACGTCCGTGTCTGGTGTGTACATATCTGTGTGTTTATAAGGTTTAAATGTTTAATTGATTAATTATGTAGGCATGGTTTGGATGTGTATGGTTCAGGCCAACCTTACTCGAATGCATTTCGACCCATTATTTCCTCTCCCGGCCAACAATGCCTCCCTCACAACACAAAGCACAAACACTCACAAAACACACAAAACACACACACGCACAGGCACAAGCATTTCGCCTCACCCAATCTTCTCCGGTCCTCCACCCCCTCCCCCCTCCTGCTGCTCTGAACACCACCCCTAACAACAACCACAACAACGTGTGTGCTGAGGTCAACAACGACAGCCCAGGACCCTTGTTTGGGTCTGCTGCCTCCCATTCAGGTATAGGCTTCAGTTTGGTCCTGTCTGGCTTAGGCCTGGCTTCCTCCGACGCAGGCAGGCTGATGTTGAGTCCTGCCAGGTCTGCGCTGGGCTGTGTCCAACACAGGCAGGCTTACAATTGGACCTACCCAATCAAAGTGTTCACTTTTATTGTGTGTGCCTGCCTGCGCTTGTGTGTGTGTCTGTGTGTGTGTGTGTGTGCGTGCATGTGTATGTGTGTGCTGCTTGGCTGCTTACAGTGCAAGAAAGATAGGGTGTAGGCAGGGAATAGAGCACATCTAGGTGGCCAGCTCGCCTCTAGCACAGGCAGGATTAGGTCTAGACAGAAGCTCAGTTTGGCTGCTAACATTACAAGGGCAGGTAGAAGGTTACGCTGGTGTGTGTGTGTACGGAAGCTGTAGCAGGAAACCTCTCCCAATGTGCGGTCACCTACAATTTAATAACAATGGCTGTGTGCCTGAGTCACTGTTGCCTGCAAGTAGGCAGTGTGTGTGTGCATGTGGGTGTATGCTTGCGCGTGTTTGTCTGTATGTTTGGGTGGGTGGGTGGGTGGGTGAGAAGGTGAGGGGGGGGGGGGGCGTGGGCGTGGGCGTATGCTTGTGTGCGTGTGTGTGTGTACGTGTGCACATGTGTATGTGCATACACGTGTGCGCAACAGTGTAAGCATGCAAATTAATACCAGGCGTGCAACGCAAGTATTTATGCACACACGCATTCCACACTCTGCACACGCATCCCACACTCTGCACACGCATTTTACACTCTGTACACGTGTTTTACACTACACTCATATTTCTCACTCTGCAAACACGCATTCCAAACTCTGCAAACACGCATTCCACACTCTGCACACGCATTCCACTCTCTGCACACGTATTCCGCACTCTGCACACGCATTACACACTCTGCACACGCATTCCACACTCTGCACACGCAATCCACACTCTGCACACGCATTCCACACTCTGCACACGCATTCCACACTCTGCACACGCATTCCACACTCTGCACACGCAATCCACACTCTGCAAACACGCATTCCACACTCTGCACACGCATTCCACACTCTGCACACACATTCCACACTCTGCACACGCATTCCACACTCTGCACACGCATTCCACACTCTGCACACTGCACACGCAATTTACACTCTGCACACGCACTCCACACTCTGCACACTGCACACGCATTCCACACTCTGCACACTGCACACGCAATTTACACTCTGCACACACATTCCACACTCTGCACACGCTCCAGGAGCAGTAGCAGCAGGGGTGCAAGGTGGAAGTGGAGGCGGAGGAGGAGGGGGGGAACGTAAGGTCCCCACCCCCACATGTGCCGACGTGTTCTCTAGTGGGCTGTACATGACATCAGGTGGGGGTGCTGCTTGTGCAGCAGCAGCAGCAGCAGCAGCAGCAGCAGCAACAGGCGTGTGCTGTGCTTGTTGCAGTGACACATGTGGGAATGCTGTGCATGCAGCAGGTGAGTTGCAGTTTACAGGAGCAGGTTTGTGGGGGTACGCTGTGCTTGTTGCAGTGTCACGTGTGGGGGTGCTGCGCATGCAGCAGGGGAGCTGCAATTTTAGGGAGCAGGTTGTAGGAGGAGGCGTCGTTCATGTAGTAGGTGTGTATGCCCTTTTGTTGCATTGTTGTCGTGCAAGTGCGTGTGCACGTACCGTAGGTGTGTTGTAAGGAGCGGGTTTATATAAAGACCACACACGCAGCAGGTGTGTGTGTGTGTTTGGCTCGTAGTCAGCAATGCATGCTGACGTTATTAGCAATACATCCGTGCACACACGCACGCGCACACACACACACACGCACACACACTCGCACACACACACACACTCGCACACACACACACACACACACACACACACACACAAACAAACACACACACACAAACATACAAACACACATGCTACGCAGGGGCAGGAGTTGGGGTTAACGCGGCAAGGTCCTCTCAAGAAGGAGAGGGCGGGGGAGGCCCCAAGAAAACCCTGGGCAGCTTTTTTAGGCCGGCCCACCCTCAACAACAACAGCAGCAGCAGAATGAAGTGTTCAGGAAGTCTGCGGAGGGAGGCCCTCTGACGTCACGCCGTTCTAGCCCCCCTGCGGCAGGTGTGTGTGTATGTGTGTGTTTGTGTGTGTGTGAGGGGGGAGTGTGGGTGTCTATGGGTGTGTGTTGGTGTCTATGGGTGTGTGTTGTGTGTTTGCGTGTGTTAAACTGGGGTTGGTGTGTCTGTGTGGGGGGTATGTGGGTGTGGGTGTGGGTGTGGGTCTGAGTGGGGTTGTGGGGAGCAGATGGGTGGAGGGGAAGGGGGTTTGCTTTTTTAATGCTCTCTCAGGGGTGTCTGGTGCGCGGTAGTGAGGGTGGTGTAGGGATTTGTGTGCTTGTATGTGCCTCTGTGTGTTAAAGAGGTGGAGCTGTTGGGTCAAGGGAAAGGTCGTGTGAGCAAATGCGTTGGAGTGTGCGGAGAAAATTTGCTCTCTTTGAATTTGGAGCAGATCACACAACACACGAGAAAGCACAAGCTCACATGTGCAAGAGACACTCAAGCACACACGCACACACATAACCATACACACATACACACACATAACCATACACACATACACACATACACACATACATACATACATACATACATACATACATACATACATACATACATACATACATACATACATACATACATACATACATACATACATA
>Ga0307968_1002829_pt1 | contig 14472 bp, 14 predicted proteins | sample OrgLakmetagen650_FD_201834 | JGI IMG/M metagenome (GOLD analysis project Ga0307968, IMG submission 201834) | Saline water microbial communities from Organic Lake, Antarctica - #650 | ecosystem: Environmental > Aquatic > Non-marine Saline and Alkaline > Saline | place: Antarctica: Organic Lake... | reverse complement strand
TGGGAGTTCCTCTGGGGGGCTCTAGAGGGCTTGGAAGTGCCTCTGTGGGGCTCTTGAGGGCCTGGGAGTGCTTCTGGGGTGCTCTGGGGGGCTTGTGGATGCAAAATTCGTTAAGTGCCCAAAATCGTATTATACGGAGCAATTCGAAAAATACGGATATATACGTGATACATACAATACGACGTATAATACGCCTACGCCGTATGACCCATCCCTGCTTCAAATAAGTAATTAAATTTTCGATTTCAGTTCGTGAGGGGGTCTGAGGATTACTTTTTGAGTTCGAGAGCCCCCCTGTGATTGCTGCCTGTGCACTGCTACTGCTGTTTGTCGAAGAGGCCGAAGCTGTGAATGTGGCTGAGGCTGAAGCTGTGGCGAGTGCTGCACAGCGCTCAGAAGCAGGGAAAGAGAGGTGAGGGAGGGGTTTACATGCAGCAATAGCCACACAAAGGGGCAAACGCAAATGGGGAAAGAGAAGGAGGCTTGTTGGAGCTGCATGCACGGGCGCCCCACGGGCCTCTTCATCACAGCCTCGCCGCTTGCCTTTGCCTTTTGCTTCCTCTTGCAGCTCCTTGAGCTGCCTCTCCCTCTGCAGCTTCTCACGGTCCCACTGCTGAGCAGCCAGCCTTTCAGCTGGGGACTGAGGCTTCAAGAACAGGGCCAGGGGTTTACACTGGTGTGCTTGGAGCTCATTTTGACACCTTCAAAACCACTATGAATAATTAATTTATCACTTCGAAGTTAGTTCGGAGAGGGCTGCGAGAATTAATAAAAAATTTTGTTTTCTGGCCAAATAATTAATTAATTTCCAAAGTGATCGTAAACGGACGGTAGTAGCAGAACACAGAGCAAACTCAATGCATTTGCATGTTTCGTCTTCCTTTGCCCTTTCGTGGTGTTCTTTTTCATTGAGGTTGTTGTGAGGCTTATTGGTGATGAACAGGGCTAAAGGCCCTGCGGGATTCATGCGGGAAGGGCAAAAATATATCGTTTGAGGGTGCAGGAAGCTGCGGGATTCTACTGAATATTTTTGAAATTTGGGGTGCGGGATGAGTAAGCTAAGCGGTATTTGTGTATGTGTGCACGTGCCTGTGTGTGAATTTGTGAGTGTTATGTTTGCATGCAATTCAAGCATGACACCTGATTTGCTTGTGTAGGGCTGACCGTGTTTGAAAGCTAGAGTTGCAGCAGCAAAGTGGCGCATGAAAGTACGGTTTACGCAGCGCAGCAAGCACAGACCCAGAGGATGGGTACAAAATGATCTACACTGTTTAGTTTCTATAATTTCTATGTATTCGCACCGTGTACCTCAAACAGGTGTCAACGCTAAGGGTCTGTGGGCAAGAGCACAAGCAGGGCCGAGGACCTTTCCTTTTCTTGGCTGTGGTTGCCTCCTTGGTGCCCCGTCCCTAGCAGTTTCCCTTGGTATACCTCTTTTTATAATATACCCAGCTTACCCCCCCCCCCCCCAAAAAGTATACTTCACGGTTCTACCTCATTCTCATAGGTTGAGCAGCCATCCCAGGCTTAATGCCTTTGTAAGCCAACTTAAGTATACCCCACCTGTGCGCCTATAGTCTGTAAGGAAGTGATGGATGACGGGGGTGGGGATGACGTAGCCCACGTTCTCTACACTGTCTCCTACAAGGGCCTGTGAGGATGAAATATTCTGCTCTGAGAGATTCTACACTTGAGGAAGGATTGTACTGAAGAACAAATAACATTCCTGCAAGGGCCTACAAATAAATTTAATGAAAGAAATTCATGGGATTTTCTGCATGAATTCCAGAGATGAAACTAACGTCAGCAACATCTGCTGTCTCTCTCAAATTTCATAGCATTTATGCTCGTGACAGGCAGCAGACAACTAGCGGGGGTTTGAGCACCTGAAGGTTGCAAAATGCAAGTGCTGAGCTGAAAGACGAAGCTTAGTTCATTTAACCTAATACTTAAAAATGTGTGTGTCGGCACCTGAAAAGCACAACTTATACACACAGGTAGCCTGCCTAGCTGTATCATTATCATAACATTACAACCTGGAAGGTGGAACTTGTCTGGACAAGCAACAGGTAGTCTATGTACATATCTCTTGGTCCATTTTCACTTAGGCTTTACCTTGCCTATGTACATATGAGTATCAACCTAGTAGACCTTGCCTGAATACACGACAGATCGCCAGTTCAGCAATTGTGAGTACCAACCTGGAAGGCAATGCCACAGCATTCTCCTGCAGCATTGAACACAGGCCCTCCACTGTTCCCACCTGCAAGTGGTGAAGGAGCACGATTACGTTTCTGGCCCAAACCCATATTATTATAAATTTATGATCATAATTATTTTGTTTGACATTTTTACGATGTGCAAATGCGAGCCTTAGCCGGAGGTCGTCAAAAACAGTTGTTTAGATAACCGCACATTATGCGGGCCAGCCATGCACGTAGTAGACCACAGGGTTTATGCCCAGGCTTGAGGTAAGTGGCACAGCCACAGCAAGGAAACGCAAAAATTTGCAAGAAGGGTGTGGTATTGCTGCAAGGGAGGGTGCTGATTTGCGTTGCTCGGTTTTGCGACCCCTGCTGCTTGGCACCAGACTAACTGGCAAAAGGCAACTCTTCCCTGTGCTATGATCCTACAGGAAAGATAGGTTTAGCCTCGTAACCAAGCACTTGTCTCCATGCAACATTCTTTCCTCAATGAGACAGTTTGCAACAGACCCGAATTATAGCAGTTTGAAAGCCCACAACCCTTTTGATCACCACGCACACAAAGCAGCCATCATAATATTGCCAGTTGTTTTTGTACATGTATAAACGTTCCATCGCTACCACTCAGCGTTGCTCACTCCCATACAGGTATATCGCAGGCTGTGACTTGACTGCTCACATTAACGATGACCATACTCGATTATTTGCAGCATTCTAAATGACTTTCTCATTCTTTCAATTGGTGTAGGCAAGCGAGAAATTTTGCATGAAGCATTTGTCTTTTTCCTCTGTGCTTGTCTGTGGTAATGACTCCATAACCTACACTAAGAGCAGTGAATACAGCTCGTTTACAGCTACTCCAGCAGCAAAATAGGACTCACCGTTGATAGCCGCGTCAATCTGCAATGTAGCAAGTCATGTGTGCGGATGTGAGCTTGGGTTATTGGGGCGCAATAAAAAAAGATGGACTCTGTTTGGACTTTTAGTCTTAGCATCAATTATGACATTGTCAAAAACATTCCCATCTTGCAACCGTAACGAATGAATAATCCCATACAGTTCATTACAAGGCAGAGTTGCGGTGCACTGCTTTGTGGGTATGTGTTTCTGGCACTCACACTATCCTACCTGGATAGCCAAAAGGTCTGTCGAGCCGTGGGTGTAGTCAGTCACCTGAAGTCAAAGTTGTCAAGGTAGAACGTATTACACACGTGATGCTGCTGCTGTACGACACTGTTATGCTCATACTTGCTCATACTTGGCTCATACTTTAGCACGCAGGTGGTAAGTTAGGGGACGGTTGCTTCTGGGCACTGCAATGGACCAAGGGGTTGTGCAGCATGGCTGTTGTTTAATATGTGCACTTATGTTATTGCAGGATGTGTGCTGTTGTGAGCAGGGTGCGTGCTTTTGTGCGCAGGATTGCTTCTGTGTACTTGCAACGCACCAAGTTGCATTCACAGGGGGTAGCCATTTGCATAGAGACTTCTTTACTAAAATAAGCGAGCACCTCATAAATTAAGTGAGCACCTCATACAATATTGACCCTATACATTTGTCCTTTGATGGCCTGGCATGTAAACGTGCATGAATGCTTGTGCAGGTGCCTTAAAAGAGGGCAAGCTGAGCAGCCGAACCACTTGGATATTAAGACCTGTAAACCTAACCTAACCTTAAAAGAGGGCAAGCCTCTGAGAAAGATCCAGGCCAAGAAAGCCTCTGAGAGAGTTCCAGGCCAAGAAAGTTGCAGTGCACAACTTTTGCCATTCGTAAAAAGCGTCATTGCTCCCAATACCCACCTCAATGCGTGACACAACTCCTGCTGTGACTGAAATGGTGTCACCTCCAATGGGGTACCTGAGGTGGCAGGGTTTCAGACAGAATGCTTTACAAGGTGCGGTAAAACGACAGAATGCTTTACCAGGTGCGGTAAAACGACAGAATGCTTTACCAGGTGCGGTAAAACGACAGAATGCTACACCAGGTGTGGTAAAACGACAGAATGCTACACCAGGTGCGGTAAAACGACAGAATGCTACACCAGGTGCGGTAAAACAACAGAATGCTACACCAGGTGCGGTAAAACGACAAGGACAAACAAGATGCCCGGTTTACATGCGTTGCAGACAGCTGGGACACATAGATTATAAACAGGTGCATGGTGGCATGATGGCTGACATAACAAACACATGAGTGAGGAAGAGCAGACATGCGAGTGCCACATTACGAATCAACTTCTAGACAGCACAATGGCACTTATTGCGGACAGAGAGATGGAAGACACACAACAAGGAAAGACGTGGACAGTGGCACGTATACGGACAGGAAGACCGGCGGCACGTATTGCGCAAGCTCACCCAATGACAGCTACTGAGTCTTGCAAGTGGGGCAAGGGTCCCAGCTCTAGCGGAGCCATGCCTGCGTGCAGTGCATTTTGTAAGTCCGGGTTGAATGCCCTCAGCGCGTTTGTGTAGTTCAGATTGAAAAGCCTCCAGCCAGGCATGGCGGCGTAACCTGCAGAATTGTCCCAGAAAAAGGCAACGAAGAGCTGGACAGCTGCATGAGGTTTTGCGCACACCTGGGTTGCTCAAAGAAATGGCTCAGAAATTCTTACCATCACCTTGACACCATGCCTGCAAGCTGTGCAGCTGTGCAGCAGCTCTTGAAAAAGTAGCAAAGGTTAATACCAGGTGGACCGAACCACAGCACACACCAGTACACCTTGCCATTGCTCACTGTGTTGTCAGCACCGTCTTGGCTGCCAATCAACTGTGTTTTTCCATGAAGGCTAGACTCGCACGCACCGGACTGTTGGCACCTTCTGCTTCATGACGCGAGGCAACCAAATGGACCTTTCAATTCCTGTCTTGTTTTTCACCTCCTCAATCCAACGTGCTTTACGTGGACCTCTCTTCTATCCAAATGTTTCATCTGCCGAGCCAAACACGCCCAGCAGCGGCTAGCTAGGTTAAATCCTACATCGTAATGTACTCAATCCGTCGCACCTTCCCAAAAACTCTCATCCACCACATCTAGCAGAGCGACATCGCAATCCACTCCAATGGAGAGCACCTTAGCTAAAAACTTGCGGTCGTCCCCCCGCTTCTTGACTTTAACCTGAGGAAAGTAAAGCAGCCACATACCGGATTACTCATTGTAAAATGAGTGTTGGAAGTAGTGCCGGCAACTGCACTTGTTCTTCTGTCTTGGACCTTTTTGTAAAGAGCAGATGCTGAGGAGAGAGAGAGGGTACTCTTTCTCATTGCTGTTTCTTTACTGCAGAAATGAAGCCTTTTCCTGCGATTGTGCGCACTCATGCACTCAAATACGTACACACTTGCACATACACACACACACACACATACACAGACTCAAACACAGACTCAAACACACACGCACACATACACTGACCCAAACACACACACGCACACGCACACGCACACATACACAGACCCAAACACACACGCACACATACACAGACCCAAACACACATACCTGAGTATGGTAGTCCACAGAGTGCGCGTTTGTGAGAAGACACCGCTGTCCTTCAAACATGGCAAGGAAGCCGCTTGATGTGCTGTTCATCTGCCTCTTGCGCTGCCTGGAAATATGAGGAAGAAAAATGCACGCACGCATGCACGCACGTGTCTGTGTATGTGAGATGCATGTTGGTGGATGGTCTGCCCATTTGCACTTAACAGGCGTTAGCTTTCAGTGTAGCAGATTATTATAACATTCCTGGGTACAAGTGCAAATGTCATACTAGGGTCGGCCAAAAACCTGTATATCCATATACGGTACTTTTAGCACGGAAACCACCAAGTATATAATCATACATACGGTGCATGATTACGGTTCTGGCCAACCCAAGTTCATTATACATGTAAGAATGGTTTGCTTTGTTTGGTTTTGTTTGGCTGAGCCTGAATTGTATAAACGGCATGCATGTGGGTCATACCCTGATTGTGAAACTTAAGTGATCACAAAACCAAGGACACACATACGCGTTTTACGAAATGCAACCTTACCAAGGAAGGGAAAAGTTGGGCTCCGTGTGGGTGCAGAACACCTGTATTACGAAAAGGCATTGACCCAGGAGTAATGCTGAAACGCAGGTGCAAGCCTCAATTCATCATTTCTACGTAGCAGTTTAGTCGCTTTTGCTGCAGTGAACTTGTTGGTTGTCTCTTTTCCTTCACAGGCGTTTCAGGAACTAACACAGCTATACCCACACATTGGCACAGAAAAAAGGAAACACACCTTGACCACTGCATCCATGAAGGACACCTGCATGTGCGTGGGCGGCGGGACACAGTTAGGGACCTTCCTGTAAGAACTGAAAGAAGGAAGGAGTGCTGGCGCAGTGCATTACCAAAGATCGCGTGGGCTCAATCTGGGAGAACTCCTCGTCTAGCTCTGGACTGCTCTCCTCGCGCGGTGGGCGCCTGCTGCTGTCCCGTTGCTGCTGGTGGGGCTGCTGTTGTTGCTGGTGAGGTTGCTGTGAATGTCCTCGTGATAAAGCATGCAGAGAAAAGGATCGCAGGCGTGCACAATTGTGCCCCACAGCATTTTGACCTCTCAGCAACAGACTCCTCCCAAACTGAGCATACTTTGGTGCAAGCATTATGCCGCAGACTGCAGACAATTACAGCCACCAAAAAGAAAATTCAGTGATTCATGGTCACAAATAAAATAAAATTGAAAAAAGTGAAGCGAAGTTTATGCAAGCAGTCAACCAAAAAGTTCCACCAGCAGCATGTATGCAGGCGGGAGCTGTGAATTGTGTTTCATGCGATCTGACTGTGCCCTTAAGTTATGTACGTTGTGTACCAGTTGTATGGTACCACTTTTCATACTGGAAGTATCTGCCAACCCCCCCCATAGGCACCCTCTGTCTGTCTGCAAAGGTTTGAGGGTGTGCTTAGACATGTTGACAGGTTGTCAACAGTGACAAATGTTGGCAAGCCAAATCAATAGTGGTTTCACGCCTTTGGGCGACGATTAAATTCCTTGACCGGAGCATGGTCAAATGACCAAAGCTAACATGAAATAAAGTTTCTCATTGCTTTAGGAATTGCTGTTGCCGGGTATTTTTGACAGGTCACTCCATGCAGTCATCTTAAACTTGTTGAACTTGTTGCCTGCGCAAGAACCAGTCACCACTGACTCTACGGGTGGGACTTCATTCCACGGATCTCCTGAACGACTGTCCCCCCCCCAGATCTTTGCACGGCACTAATGGGCAGTGAAAAGTAAATTGATGGTTTGGTTGTATAAGCGTCATAAAAAGTGGCAAAGCGCAACTGGACAAAATCCTGAATTATTAGTTCAATGAAACGGCTTCTTGGATAAAACATGCCTACCTTAAGCCACTTAATTTCTGTGCCATTTGCTACCATCTCTGCAAAAGCAAGAAAACAAAACAGGGGGGTTGGGTTCTTCGGAGTGGCAGGGGGCAGCTGAGGGAGATTGGGAGCACCTTAGCAGCACCACCAGCCACCTGCAGAGCAACCTTCTCCAGACAGCACCGAACCAAAGATTTTGGCATTCCTCAACATGACATCCACCTCATCGAGATCCATTACTGTTGTGACACTAGACCTCAGAACCAGCTGTGCGCCGCACAGGAACAGCACAAATCCTACACGGAGCCTCCACTACTCTCTCCTCCATACTTTTGGGAGTAGGTGGCACCATCTACAACAATCACATGCTGGAGCCTGTTGAGGAACCGGGTCTTGAATCTCAGACACTTAAGAAACTTGCTTCCAAGCTCCATGTTCATCTTGTGAACCTTGTAAACCAAGCTCCATGTCCGTTCTGTCAACCACGCTGCTTAACTTGTCTTTGCCTGTTGTGCCCTTTCCAGTGTTGTGCCCTTTCCAGTACCATTTCAACACAACTCTCACCAGGAGCCAAGCCTGTAACCCACCTAAAACCCATTGATTTTCCTTTTATTGGTGGTAATCTTTACATAGCAAGAGTCAAGATAAAGCGGCATTTGATGGCTTAACTAACGTCACAACCTTCTAGTAAGAGACACAGACAAAGCTAAATTACTTTGCAACATTCTGCATCATTCAGCTAAAATTTGTACTGTAACTCTTATCTGCATTGTCGCAACACGATACTGCTGCCTTTGACCAATTAGTCACGCAATCCCTTTGGAGGCTTTTAAATCATTGGGTCAGCGTCCACCTTTTCTTGTCCACATAAACTCTGGGAATGGAAGAGGTAATGACAGGAAAGGGTGAGCATGCAGTTTTTGGTAACACGAGGCAGTACGGGCGCTTCATTTTTATTATAGTGTATTTGAATGTCAAATCATTTGTGGAGTCAAGTATGAATGTCGCAGGTTTGGAACAAGAACAAAACAGGAGAAAAGCAAAGGTGAAAGACTGGATGACAAAAAGAGGGCAACAAACCTGATACCAATATATACACATGAGAAGCAGGAGCTTGTGTACACGTTACAGATAACAAGAAATCCAAGGATGGGCCAAAGCCAGCAAATTTAGACATCTCCGTAAAATGACAATGCAAAGGGATGCAGGGCCATTTAAAGACACGTAGCAAGCTGAGGCAACGGACCGTTAACATGCACTCACTTGGATTTTCACATTTGGCACAGACCGGGGAGCAAGCACTGCGTGTGAGGTGGCAAGGGATGCTGTGATTGGTATTCCATTAGCCAACAAGTGAGGGTCGCGCTTTTCAACTGTGTTGAAGGAATTGAACTGTCCTTACAGGAGGCATTTTTAAATTACCAGAGGGGTTATCTGAGGCCCAATATGGGTATGCTTTTTGCACGCCCCTAGGTCAGGTGGCCATGGTTTGCCCTTTTCAAGCTCAGCCCTGATAATTTCAAAAGATTTGAGCTTGAAAAGGACAAATCATGGCCACCTGCCTCATCAGCCGCGGCGTGAACCCTATTATTTTAGAAGGGGTTTGCTGTATCTGACCAGCCAGGGCACCAAATTAGAAGGCTTTTTAGTGTTTCAGAGTCATTGTAAAAAATAAAGATCATTCCAAGAGAAATGGAGCAAAAGACCAAATATTTGGCGAGATATGCAAATCAATGTGCCATTTCCCCTGGAAAGCACCCATCTAGGGTACAGGTGCACAACTTTTACATTTAGTCCTTTAGTTATGTATGCAGGGCAAATTGTCTAGATCTGAGCACATGCTCTGTTAGCTTATAGCGGCAGCATCATTTTGAAGCTAATTGGGTCCGATTTGATGAAGTGACGTGTGAGTAGTTGCCCTTTCAATACAAAAAGGAGCATATTTGGACTTTTGCCCAGGTTACCCCCTCTGTTATTTTACACTACCTTCCTTGTGTCTTTGAGGTGATTAGTTTGATTATAATGTACCGCAATAAAATGATGCGCCAGAGGGAGAAGGCTGAATTAGGAGAAAATGCTTCTTATTGTGTTGTTTCTCATTCTTACTACTGAAAGAAAGGCCTTAAGAGTATGGCAATACATTGTTGCTCAAGCTTGCACGGCTCTGGCTAGGCACTCACAGGAGCCCAAACTTAACAAAGTCCAAAGGACAGATGTCCCTGCTGCTCAAATAGAAAAAGGGATGTTGCTCATTGGAATGCTCAAGCACAAGCTCTTTTTGCTTTGGCATCGTGGTGATCACCCAGAGGGGACAAAAGCCTGTAACACACTTGCAACCCATTGATAAACTTAAATAACGTGTCCAGAATGCTTTATATGAAGATGGTTTAGGCACCGTTAATCTGATCTTGTGTACAGGTTCCTCCAACCCCTAAGAATGTTCAGGTTGGGTACACGACGTGAGGCATAAAAACATACCAGTACGGGACGTATGATAGGGAGTTGTAAGCAGCGTCATTCTGGTTCCTGCACATGTAGATCATGTGTGGGCAGCTATGTTGTTAGTCTCTTTCCAGCTTTTGTTTGAGCACCTGCATGCTGCACAAACATCTCTTGTAATTTACAAGCACGCACTTCCTGATCTGGAACTCCCAGGCATTGTCAGGAATGGGCTGTGAATTTGCGGACTCATAGATGCTCAGGCCGTAGGAAGCTTTCAGCAAGGGATCCATATGCTCTGTAGAAGTCATTGCTGCAACTGGTGTGCTGATAAAAAGGCACTTGTTTTAAATTTTATCAATTGTGTTCTCGGATGGATCTCCCACCAAAATGTAAATTCTCTAAGTACCCGTATTTTTATATTATTGTAAGGCCGAAATAAGGCCGAAATTTCGAGGGCGAGAGACAAAGACGCAGCTTTGTATTTGATACTGTTACCTATGATTTAGCTGCGGTTTATTATTAAGTCAAATATGAATCGATCGCCACACATTTCACAACTGGCACCTGAGAATTCATGGCTTGACCGCAATTAATAATTTAAAAAAATTGCAATACATCGTAATTTCCTCATGCCTCGCATAAGGAGGGCTCCCATCCTTGAGGCAGCTCAGCCACTGAACGCCGAGGACTCCTCTCTAAAGCCCCAAGGCCAAGGAACTTCCCAGAACTTCAACCAACACCCCAGCTGTTGGCCCTCCCAAACCCTGGGGAGTGTGCTTACAGCGCTCAATTCAGCAGTGAGCCAGACTGCTGATTGGAGCATTGACAACGTTCCAGTTTTTATGTTTAAGACTGGCTCACCTAGACCAAGCAAGGAGGCGTTCAAGACAGAGTTAAGGTGTGCGCGGAGTGAACGTTCAAGAGAACCTGAAAGTTCATTTGGTCTTCCTCCGCTTTTTGAATCCCTGGTGCTGCACACACACACACACACACACACACACACACACACACACACACACACACACACACGCACGCACGCACGCACACACACACACACGCACGCGCACGCGCACGCACACACAGACAGAGACATACACACGCACACGCACCACATACATACACACACACACACACGAAAAGCACAATGCACAATACACACACGCCCGCCAGCACGCATATGTGCGCACACGCATATACACAAGCTCACACTCATGTACACTCAATAGACGTGTGTGTGCACGTACACAGCTGTAAATTCGCATGGCACATGTTCTAAACCCATTGACTCATGCTGCGTGCAGGCAAAGTGGCGGGCTCGTTTTACACAATGGAGAGAGGGACAAGTTGAGGGCACTCCTGGGGCTTGCTGTTATAAATTTGGCGGCCTTAGGAGGAAGTGCACAGAGCCTGCTGAGCCCACAGGTGAGAGGCGCTGTGTGCAGGAGTGCGCACACACACATGCACGTACACACACGTATCCGCGCATGTGCACATACGCACGCATACACAAACGCACATGCACACCTTTTCATACTCACACACACGCACACACACGCAATACACACACATGCATACGCACATTCATACATTCATACATTTGTACGTACATTCATACATTCGTACGTACATACGCATACATACACACATACAGGGTCCAGGAGGATGTGACCATAATGCGTATGAGCGATGCGCCAATTGCGTGACTTCAGCTCCTTTTGTGATGGTGGGCGTGCATGCCTTTCGCAAACGAACAACTCTTGATGGCAAGGTAAGGACAAACACATATTCACACTCTCACATACACATATATCTTCGCATATATTGACGCACTCTCGAAAACACATTTCACACACACACACACACACACACACGCGCACACACACACACACACACACACACACACACACGCACACACACACACACGCACACACACACACACGCACGCGCGCACAAACACACAAACACACACATACACATACACACATACACACACATACACACACAAACAGATACACACATACACACGAACGAACGCACACACGTACACACACGTACACACGCACGCACCACACGCACACACGCACACACACACACACACACGCACACACACACACACACACACACACACACACACACACACACACGCACACACACACGCGCACGCAAACACACATACACACACATACACACACCAGTTTTTTTTAAGGGCGACGCGTCGCAGCTTTTTGTGTCCCTTTTTAGTGTTTATATAACAACGTACCAAGCATCCCTCTGGGGTATCCTGTGTCGCAAAGCCACGACATCAAATTTTTGTGGGGCACCCTGTGTAGCTAATTTGGCTAGTCTCCCGGAGACCAGGGTTCAGTCCCAGCAAGCTCTTTGCCCTTTCGCTACCCCCCCTCTTTTAATCACATCAGAATTACCGACTTGTGTGTAACACCCAAACGTCTCCTATGCAAAGCCCTTTCTTAATCTCTATGAGAGTCACTTTGTACAACGAAAGCCAGTATTTTGGTGTGGCCAAAAAGTGGCAGGTCTCTTTAGGAAAAGGCTTCTGCTACACACCATATTGGCTTGAGCACCCTTCGTAGCATTTCAGGCTTGAAATGCTACACACCCTAAAACCTTGAACACACACACAGATACACACAATTCCCTCTTGCCCTTGCAGATCTGGGGCGCCAGCCTGATGGGCGTGGGCATGGCTTCCTGCGGCTTCCACGCTTCCACAGGGAAGTGGCGCACGCTGGGTCGGCGGCTGGATTATTGGTGAGCAGTACAAAGTACAGACGGTCAAATTGTATTGCGCAAATTTTGCAAACATCCAATCAAAGCGTGCTCACGCACACACTTTAGACGCACGTAGACACACTCACACACATACACACACATACTCACACTCACGTACACACTTACACACTCAAACTCAACACACTCACACACACACACTTACACATTCACACACACACTTACACTCACACATTCACACATGTACACACATTCACACACACACATACACATGTGCTTACTCACGTCCTTCCACACGCAGGTCAATTGCAATGTCCTCGAACCTCATGCTCAGGGCTGTGGTGCCTAACGTGCCCCCTGCCTTGACCGTCGCCAGTATAGCTCTCACCCCCTTCAAACCCTTTCTCGTGTCTTTCCTCAACAGCGCGGCCATGGAGTACAAGTTCTTGACGAGGTGTGCGTGTGAGCGTGTGTGTGTGTGCGTGTGAGTGTGTGAGCGTGAGAGCGTGTGAGCGTGTGTGTGAGCGTGTGAGTGCGCGTGCGCGCGTGCGTGCGTCTGCTGGTGCAACAGCGTCTGTGTGTGCAAGGTATTGGCAGTGAGGTCACGTATTTTGCAGACTCCTTTGCGCTCATGTGTCACACACCTTTGTAGCACAGTTGGTAGGCCCTTGTTGCGTTTGCACCGTGGAGGAGTTGCACCTTCTCATTGAACCAAGAAGGCTTGGCTTACAAGTACACAAGCAGTGCACATCAATCTGCTTATAGACCTACGTGTGATACATATCACTTTCATACTAATGTGTGTGATGTATTTGTGTGTGTGTGTGTTTGCTGTGCTTTATCACGGCCACACAAAACAAAGTGCAAAGAACATGTCAGGAAAATGACGCGCAATGAGCGTGACTCCTTTTGCTTCATGCGTACATCTGTCGCCATGTTTTAGTCTATGTAGAACCGCGCAAATGACAATTCAGCAAAACGACGCGCAATGCGCGTGCCCCTTGCTTCGTTCACTCCTTACTTATCGTCGTGTTTTCAATTTTGTCGTAGGGCCACACAAAATAAGGCGCTGCAAAGGACACAGCGGATCCATGCTGGCACTGTGTTTGTCGGGCTGGGCGTGTTTTTCCTTGAGGTGGGTGTTATTATGTGTGCATCTCTGTGTATGCTCGTGCGTGCATCTGTATATCTGTGCATCTGTGTGACACACATTGCACGTACTTTCACACACACACACACACACACACACAAACACACACTGACAGACAGGCACACATGCGCACATACACACACATTATACACGCACATGCATACACGCACGCTGCCACCGGGAACCTTGCCACACCATTTGCAGACGTAGTCTGTTCCGCAAATGCCTTCACAAGCATTCAGGACGCCCAGGCAGTAAACGCCACACGTGTCAGCCTGTTGACTCACTCCTGCTGCTGCTTGCTTGCTTGCGTGTGACAACATGCAGGAGTACTTTCCGTACTTCCCGTTCATCCATTCTGCGTGGCACTGTCTGTCAGCTGCCTCTGTGGCCACTGTGAACGACCTCGTCAAGGATGCTGAGCAGCAGCGGCTGCTATGCCAGCAAGCCACTCCTCTGGTGGTGTAGTGCCAGCCTTTTGGCGTGTGTGTATGTGTGTGTGTGTGTGTGTGTGTGCTGCCTACACTCAGTTTTAATTGGAAAACGTTTATAATGTTACATGGGGGGGGGGGGGGGTTCACGC
>Ga0307968_1002827_pt1:10000-14481 | contig 14481 bp, 17 predicted proteins | sample OrgLakmetagen650_FD_201834 | JGI IMG/M metagenome (GOLD analysis project Ga0307968, IMG submission 201834) | Saline water microbial communities from Organic Lake, Antarctica - #650 | ecosystem: Environmental > Aquatic > Non-marine Saline and Alkaline > Saline | place: Antarctica... | reverse complement strand
TTTTCATTATTGTGGGGGGTCAGGAAGGGGGGTTTGGGGGGGGTCATTTTGGGCCGAAGGCCCAAAATTTACACGTGACTGTCATAAATATACTTTGCAGAGGTGGTCGACGGAGGACTGAAAAGGGGGTGTTTTTGAAATGTTCCCAGTGTATGCGCACCACAGCTGGCAGTTTGAAGCTTAGTATCCAGAGGTAGCTGCTGATATCACATGAGCTTGAAAGCTGCCAATATGGGTGCACATGCCTAATTGCCCGCGGCGTGAACCCCACTTTCCACCACCAATCTGTCATATCTCACCACTAACTGACTTGATTTGTGTCATTTTAATACGAATATTTTACATATCAATAAAAGAATACCATTGCAACAAAAATGGGGCGAAATGGAGCAGTAGTTGGCCAGGTACCCCATTTTGGCACATTTCCCTAAAATCAGCAAAAGGGGCGCCTAAAAGGGTGGGATTTCAAGTTCCACCAAATCCAGTTTTTAGCATATCAAACGGTTCCTTATCATAATATAAGTACTCCTGTCGTGTTTTGAGGTAAAAAGAGGCCCTGGTTAGAGCGTGGTGGCTCAAAATGTAAACATTCAGTGCCAAAATTTAAACTGGATTTCTGTCCAGACCACTGGGGTGGTCCATTTGGCCTCAAACTTCATAAATTTTTTAGTTATGTTATTTAAACACAATTTGCATCGGTCTTTTCACAATCATTATTTTATTATTTTAACTAACCCCAGAAACATTTCCGGCTCAATCCGCAGTGAATTTCTAACCGTATTGCACTAACTAGGATCAATATTGACGAGCCTTGCCCTTGACGATGCTCGTTGAACCTCGCTGGCAACATCATACACCCTTACCCATGCCTGATCATTGCTATTTCCGGTGCACAAAAAGCTTAGTGTGACCCGTCTCGGCCTGTCAGGTCCTCCTAAATGTGACGGCAGCTCCAATCTACGCGGGTCTCAACACAAAACCATGCCCATGTGTTTGCCCCCTGCACCTGCAGAACCAGATTTGCCCTTCTCAATGTGATAGCAGCTCTTCCTCCTCGTTATGCTGCGCCCCCTCACGTAATAAACCTGTGCATTTGCTCATGTTCAACTGCAGAGTCAGCTCTGCACTTCCATGCCAAACACATCCCAGAGTGGCCCTTCAAGGACACCAGCACAGAGCAGCAGCTGGTGCGCATGTCTGGCAATCACACACTTGTGATTTACAATCAATAAATTTCATTAGCTGGCTATATACAAGAGTATTTCGATGGGCTGCAGAACAGCGGTTGTTGAGATGGACAGCTTGTTTGGTTGCAGAATACACAAATGTAATATTACATCATTTACATACATACTACATCACATTATATGTAGAAAACAACACTTGCGCGCACATGCAGGAAGGGCCCTGTGCGTCGCTTTTCAGTGGAAAATTTTGCCGCTGGCATGGTTGCCCCGTTATGGGGGGTCAAAGAGGTATGGGCACGAGGTGGTGCACTGTGGGTATATACACCGATTGAATAGCAGCTGCCGTTTGCAGGCGCTACTGTGGTGCACTGTGGGTACATTGATACTGTGGTGCACTGTGGGTATACACACCGATTGTATAGCAGCTGCCGTTTGCAGGCGCAGCAGCGTGAAAGACGGTGCGCACTGTCCGTATAGTACTGCACTACTACCTCTGGCTTAGTGGCGTGTTCCTGTCCTGTGTGCCTGTCGAATAATTGTGGGTCAAGTAACCTGTGGGGTAATGTCACGTACGTTGCCCCGTGTGCTGCTGCGAGTTCTAGGCGTGCTGTAACAGCGATAAAAGGAAGGCTTCTTCAAAAACGAGTACACCGTTTCATGAGCAAGTCACGTTACACACCTCCAGACATTCTCATGCTGCTTAGGACATTGGCAACGATGCACGTCTACGTGTGTTTGTGTTCTGAGTAGTTCGATCTGAGAAGTTGGACTAAAATGGAGGTGTTCATGCCCTTCTCCTGCTGTGTATGTTAAGAGAGGTTGCATGGAGGTTGGCACTCGCAATGGCTGCGGACAGCAACCGCACAACGTGACCCTGTTAATAGGTTATCGTATGCTGAACTAGATTGTATCGTTCCTCTGATCATATAATTTCCTGTGCACCCTCTGAACGCACAATCACGTGCTTGTTAAGAGAGACAATCGCGTGCTTGTTAAGAGAGACAATCGTGTGCTTGTTAAGAGAGACAATCGCGTGCTTGTTAAGAGAGACAATCGCGTGCTTGTTAAGAGACAATTGCTCAATGGCAGGGCAGCCTTTATCGTAATCTCTTGCGCAAACTGTTTTCATGGTTGCTAGCGACCCTATGCGTCTCAGGTTTAAAAGCAAAAATGATGTGGCACACAGACCAACGTCTAAAGAGCTCTTGGTGTGCAAGCGCTGTCTCTGTGTGTGTTTGTATGTATGTATGCGTTTGTGTGTGTACGTGCGGGTATGCGTGCGTGCGTGCGGACGGGCGGGCCGGTGTGTGTGTGTGTGTGTGTGTGTGTGTGTGTGTTTGTGTGTGTGTGTGTGTGTGTGTGTGTGTGTGTGTGCGTGCGCGTCTGCGTGTACATGTATATGTGCGCGCGCCTGCGTGTGCGTATGCGTTTGCGTGTGAGTGTGTGTGTGTGTGTGACTGCTTGTGTGTGTAATATCAAATCATGCTTATGCGCTGCATTATTACACACAGCCTATACGTGCTACTTGTGCGCAGGAGGGCTGTGAGACACTGTCTGACCGCAGCAACCATACCTCAGCCACTGACAACGCCCTGCTTAGCCCCTATGGCGCGCAAGTGGTGCATTCTGTCCAGGTATGATGCGGTGTGAAGCTGTGTCGAAAGTGCCTTGATGCTGTGGCAAAGTGTCGATCAGGTGCAAAGCGGTGTCGGTCAGGTGTGAAGTGATGTCGGTCAGGCGTGAAGCGGTGTCGGTCAGGTATGATGCGGTGTGAAGCTGTGTCGAAAGTGCCTTGATGCTGTGGCCAGGTGACGGTCAGGTGTGAAACGGTGTCGTTCAGGTGTGAAGCGATGTCGGTCAGGCGTGAAGCGATGTCGGTCAGGTGCAGAGCGGTGTCAGTCAGGTCTGAAGCGATGTCGGTCAGGTGTGAAGCTTAAATGTGTGGTTGGTGTTGAAGGTGCCTTGAAACTGAGGTGTTGATCAAGTGTTAGAAAGTTATAAGCAATGCCCGTCAAGTTGGGTTGGCCAGAACCCTATACATACGGTGGATATACGGTATTTTTAGCAGGGATTTTGTAAAATATACGGTTATGTACGGCGTATACATACAGTTCTGGCCAACCCTACCGCCAGGTGTTCTGTGATGTCGGTTAGGTTTGAAACACACGCATTTAATTGGTATTGAAAATTCCTGGGACCTCTGCCTATTAGCATGGTTACATGTTACTCATGTTGACAGGCTTTTGTGTATAGAGGTGTGCCTGTTATTACGCTAGGGGAGAAACCTAGGGTTGGCCGAAACATGCGTATAAAAAACAGCGTATTTACACAGTATCCCGTACTTTATATGGAAAATCCTGACTCTACCCGTATTCGTGTGGCCGTACACATGCTTTATCCGACCGTATATAAATCGCATTCTCGCCGCATTTTACCGTATTAGGGGAGCGTATTTGCAGGTGGTACACCCTGCTCTGGTTTCAATCCCAGCAAATGCAATCCTTTTGCGCTTTTGGGTCAAGTTTGTTACTTGCCTTTTCTAAGTGAGCACTTCGCTTGCTTCCCTCTTCTTATATCTTATAATGCACGTATTTGCATGATATGAATTGTGTTACTGGTGGTCATGGTTGAACCCCTTTTTGCACTGAAGAAGGCAACTTTTGGTCTTTTGGGCTTAATAAGAAGCCTAGCTCCCCAACCAATTGTTTTTTCGGTCTCAAAATTCTATAGGTTATGCTTTTTGGTTCCAAAGGATAATTGCTCATGCTCACTTCTTCTAGAGCTGCAGAATGATCCCCATCCAGATTATTTATGAGTGACTCCGAATTCCCTGCATACAGTGGATACGGACATACAGCATGTTGGTACAGATCACATATACAATGTACATACAGTGTGTGCAATATACCTACACACGGTGGATACAGACATACAGCATGTTGGTACAGATCACATATACAATGTACATACAGTGTATGCAATTCCAATGTACTGTGTGGACCAGCCCTCTGCTTGGAACAGCTTGTGAGTTGTACTGAGATGCCTCTTGTGCCCAGTTTTAGAGCTTGGTACTGTTTAAGCCAATAAATGACCAAAACTTGGGGTAAGAGGGGTGGCCAGGGGGGTCAGTTTCATTATTTCCCAGCCAAGCCCCTTGCGACGTATGCAGTACAGTACATGTGTGGGCATACACAGTAACTGGCACATGTGCTCATGCACACAAAAACACGCACACACACACATGCACACACACAAACACACACACATGCACACACACATACACACACAAACACA
>Ga0307968_1002827_pt1:0-5000 | contig 14481 bp, 17 predicted proteins | sample OrgLakmetagen650_FD_201834 | JGI IMG/M metagenome (GOLD analysis project Ga0307968, IMG submission 201834) | Saline water microbial communities from Organic Lake, Antarctica - #650 | ecosystem: Environmental > Aquatic > Non-marine Saline and Alkaline > Saline | place: Antarctica: Organic... | reverse complement strand
CAAACACACATACACACGCCCCCCCCTTCTTCCCCCACCCATACACCCCACCCACCCACCCATACACCCCCTCCCCCCCTTCCACACACACACGTACATACATACATATACACACTCACACACAGGCTGGGGTTTTCCTGACAACCCTTCTTCGAAAGGAACCGACTCAGACATGCTGCACAAAATCACACCAAAACCTGCATTTTCCACAGCAAGGAGTACAGGCAGCAGGTGCGGTGAACTTTGACTGCAGGGTAGGTGCAGATCGCACAATAGATTGCAAAATAGATCACACAATAGATCGCACAATAGATCGCACAACAGATCGCACAACAGATCGCACAACAGATCGCACAATAGATCGCACAATAGATTGCACAATAGATCACACAAACACCTGCATCATCTGCAACCAGGAATGCAGCCAGCAGAGTGAGAGAATGGGCATGCGCTTAGTCGTATGTTGTCATTTTTAACGTGCTTCACAAATAATCACACCAGCGATTGTCACACCGTTGTGCAAGTGTATAGTGTGTGTGTGTGTGTTTGTGTGTGCGACGTGTATAGTGTGTGTGTATGTGTGTATGTGTATGTGTGTGTGTTTGTGTGTGTGTGTATGTTTGTGTGTGTGTGTGCAACGTGTATAGTGTGTGTGTGTTTGTGTGTGTGACGTGTATAGTGTGTGTGCAACGTGCATAGTGTGCGCGACGTAGTCTGTAGTGTGTGTGCGACGTAGTGTGTAGTGTGAAGTGTGTATGTGCGACGTAGTGTGTAGTGTGAAGTGTGCATGTGCGCATGTGCGCATGTATGTGTGTGTGTTTGTGTGTGCAAATGTTCGCAATTTTGTGTGTGCTGACTTTTGCGGTTGACATCTGGCTTACTCCAAAACTCACGTCGAGACACACTCTCACTTGCGCTGAAGTATGATGCTTGTCACCTGGCTTGCAAACACACAGGTCGACAATAGACAACTCCGTGAAGTCCGCCCTGGCCACATCTCTAGGCTCTCACAGCAGCTACAACAACCTCTACCAGCACGCCACCAGGCCTGGCCTACTGGACATTGGTAAGGCATTGAGCATTCTTACACGCACGTTGCATGAGGCACCTGTGCCTAACTTGCATGAGGCACCTGTGCCTAACTTGCCACAGCAGAAGAGCAAAGACAGAGTGATGTGTGTGTGTGCATGTGTGTGTGTGTGTTACGTGCTTGCCGTGCTTCTAACCTACATTGACAGACCTGCGACCTGGTAGCTATTAGGTTGTGAGGGGTTTGCTCAGGGTGAATGATAAACGATGCTCCACCTTCAAGGAAAGTGGAGCTTTCGCCTTCAGGGTAAAAATGCACAGGCAGGGATAGCCATAGCCTTCAATGATACATGCCCTGTTGCATTAAAGTGTGAGAAACTGCACTGCAGCGATAGTGAGAGAATGCACAGGCAGGATGCCATGCCCTTCATTGATACATGCCCTGTTGCAGCAATATTGAGAAACTGCACATGAAGGGATAGCCATGCCCTTCATCAATACATGCCCTGTTGCAGCAATATTGAGAAACTGCACATGCAGGGGTAGCCATGTCCTTCATCGATACATGCCCTGTTGCAGCGACAGTGAGAAACTGCACTGCAGCGATAGCGAGAGAATGCACAGGCAGGACGCCATGCCCTTCATCGATACATGCCCTGTTGCAGCAATATTGAGAAACTGCACATGCAGGATTAGCCATGCCCTTCATCAGTACATGCCCTGTTGCAGCGACAGTGAGAAACTGCACTGCAGCGATAGTGAGAGAATGCACAGGCAGGACGCCATGCCCTTCATCAATACATGCCCTGTTGCAGCAATATTGAGAAACTGCACATGCAGGATTAGCCATGCCCTTCATCAGTACATGCCCTGTTGCAGCGACAGTGAGAAACTGCACTGCAGCGATAGTGAGAGAATGCACAAGCAGGACGCCATGCCCTTCATCACTACATGCCCTGTTGCAGCAATATTGAGAAACTGCACATGCAGGAATAGCCATGCCCTTCATCGATACATGCCTTATAACAGCGATAGTGAGAGACTGCACAGGCAGGAATAGCCATGCCCTTTATCAGTGCGTGCTTTGTGACAGCAACAGCGATAGGCAGGAGCCATTGAGAACACCCCACGTGTGTAATTAGGTCGTTTTTACGCCAGATCACGAAATGACCCGAAAGGAGGCATCTGACTTTCCACCAGATCATAAATGATCCAATTCACGCCCTAATAATATATGGTGCGGGCTTTTCGCTGTAAGTTTGATCACTGCAACAGGAGTGAGGTAGAGAGGCTCTATTGGTGGGCAGGCACCTTATAGCCAGGAGGGTGTAGGAAGCATGACTTTTGGACGGCACGTGTCAGATCTATTAAAATTTATATATCAGAATCCTATATATATATATGGGTCAAATCAGGGAGGGTTTCTGGTTTCAAGGGTTTAGGGCTGCTGTCCACCCCAAAAAGACACAGGGTCTCCAAATTCATTTATGGGTATTGCATCATTAGAAGCATTCTTAAAATGGTTACTTAACCCAGATTCTGTACTAGATTTTGTTTCCTTATTGGATCTGCCTTCCAAAATTAAAAACAAACACCATCCTATTACAGTGGACAATTTGTTGAGAGGTGCCGTCAAGGCTGTTGCTGACCTCCCCCCAAATACACGCCTGTATACCCAGAAAGTGTATATGGTGTATTGTAAGGGCCACATGTCCTTTGATTGTGCCGCATGTCCTTTCATGGAAAAAAAGCATGTTAGGGGGGGGGGGGAGCGAGCTCCCTGAGAGTTACAGGACCAGAGTCCTTCGTAATTAGTTATACACAGTGCATCCAAAACTTTGTTAGATCGGAGTAGTGATGGCTGCATCCCATTGTTAATTAGTTATACACAGTGCATCCAAACCTTTGTTAGATCGGAGTAGTGATGGCTGCATCCCATTATTTGTCTCTTTGGTGTTAGGAAACACAACAACCTGTAATGCCTTCTGCCCACTGCACAGCTGCTCCCTGCTGCTGCTGCAGAGCTGCTGCAACTCGCGGCATGCTGCACCTCAAACCATCTGCACCGACCCTCAGTCTTGACCTACATTGACCTGCACGGCCGCTGTATGTGCTGCAGCAGATGCAAAACTGCTCCCTGCTGCTGCTGCTGCAGAGCTGCTGCAACTCGCGGCATGCTGCACCTCAAATCATCTGCACCAACCCTCACGCACACCCACACGCAATTGACTTGCACTGTCGCAATCTTTGCTGCTGATGCAGAGCCAGTCACAGAGGACATTGGAGCTGCAGAGGCAGTGATGATGCCTAAACGGCTATCAGGGTCAGGCTCTTCCTCAAATACAAGGTGCGCAATTCCCTCATGTGGGATTCTGTGAGTTGGAGTGTGGTGACGTAACTACAGCAGCCTCCAAAAACTTGGACTCAAAAGGTCTTGAGCCGGAACGCAAGGCATTTGTTTCTCTGCCTGCCATTGGAGCTCTTTTTTTTGTTTGTTCAAGTGGGTGTGAGTGGTTGAGTGTGATGGTTTAAATGGTTGCGGGTGTGTTTGTATGTGGGTATGTGTGTGTTTCTGTGTGTGCGCATACTTGTGTGCGTGCATGTCTGCATGCGTGTCTATATGTGTATGTGTGTGCGCACGCGCGCGCGTGTGTGTGCGTGTGTGTGTGTGTGTGTGTTTGTGTGTGTGTGTGCTTGTGTGTGCTATTGTTTGCCTGTGTGTGTGTGAGTTTGTTGAGAGGAAAGGTGGAGGGGTACGTTTTTTTTTTGTACAACCCTTTGGACAATCTGACATGTTTACTAATTACTACCTGGTGTGCAGCTTGATGCAAAGCATCTCCAGCTCGCCCACTAAACTTGCTGCACAACGGACTGGGCCTTTTGGAGGTGCGTGTGCATGTGTGTGTGTGTGTGTGTGTGTGTGTGTGTGTGTGTGTGTGTGTGTGTGTGTGTGTGTGTGTGTGTGTGTGAGTGTGAGTGTGAGTGTGCGCGCGTGTGTGCGTGCACATGGGTACATGCATGCTTGCTTGCGTGCGTGCTTGCATGCGTGCGTGCGTGTGTGTGCGTGCGCTCGATCTTGTGTGTATGTGTGTATATGTGTGTGTGAGTGTGCGCTTGATCTTGTGTGTATGTGTGTGTGCGTGTGTGTGTGTGCGTGCGCTCGATCTTGTGTGTATGTGCGCGTGTGTGATTGTGCTTTTGCACGTCCTTTTGGACTCCTTTTGTCGTGCATGTGTGTGTCAGCTTTTATTTGTCTTTTAAGAGGCATTTTGCCTTTTTCCTGGAGGAAAGGAGGTCTGGGATTCAATTCACGCTTTAATATGCGCTTTTGCTCTTTTGCCCTTACACCCGTAAGAAATGTATTTATTTACGGAGTAAACTTTAAGGTACATATATACTAAGTGTAAAAAAGGTATTTTTTATGGCATTTATATTTTAAACCAAACAAATTGAACGATTTCGTGAAATGTATTTCAACCTCATAAAGATATTGCAGTTTTGTATGTGTATGTTTTATGGAAGGAACTGCCTTTGAAAGGTGTGCCCTAAAAGACCCTTTTCCTGCATAACCGACCCCATTCCCAGCCCTTTGCAATGTGCTAAGGTACCATGGTGGTATTTAACCAGGTGAATGGTCGAAGCACTTATAATGAATGATCGGAACCGCACCTTTTCCTGTGTTTCCATAGCCTTGCTTACACATTACACTGCACAACATCACACTGCACAACATCACACTGCACAACATCACACTGCACAACATCACACTGCACAACATCACACTGCACAACATCACACTGCACAACATTACAATGCACAACATGTCCAGGCAACCCCACAATACGACTGCCTAGCCCTACAGCTGCCAGCGGTACACATCCCACTCCGCGGACGAGGTGGGTAGGATGAAAATTGTTCTTGTTGTGTGTGTGTGTGTGTGGGGGGGGGGGGGGAGGGGGGGTGGGGGGAGG
>Ga0307968_1002820_pt1 | contig 14502 bp, 10 predicted proteins | sample OrgLakmetagen650_FD_201834 | JGI IMG/M metagenome (GOLD analysis project Ga0307968, IMG submission 201834) | Saline water microbial communities from Organic Lake, Antarctica - #650 | ecosystem: Environmental > Aquatic > Non-marine Saline and Alkaline > Saline | place: Antarctica: Organic Lake... | reverse complement strand
CGCACTCATCAATACAAAATGTGTCAGACACGTTGGAATGCGTTATGGTTTTGTCCCATTGGTCCTCAATGGAGAGCACTTCCACCTGCGCACGCATCAATACAAAATGTGTCAGACACGTTGGAATCCGTTATGGTTTTGTCCCATTGGTCCTCAATGGAGAGCGCTTCCACCTGCGCACGCATCAATGACATTGTGTCAGACACGTTGGAATGCGTTATGGTTTTGTCCCATTGGTCCTCAATGGAGAGCGCTTCCACCTGCGCACGCATCAATGACATTGTGTCAGACACGTTGGAATGCGTTATGGTTTTGTCCCATTGGTCCTCAATGGAGAGCACTGCCACCTGCGCACGCATCAATGACAATGTGTCAGACACGTTGAAATGCGTTATGATCTGTGGGAGCAATGGTGACGGCACCAGCAGGGTCGTGCGCCTCGAAAAGTGTGCCCACGTTATTGAACATTGTAACACACACCATGCACTCACAATAACACACACAGGCACAGGCACAGGCACGCATGCCCACACATAAACACATGCACGCACACAATCACACACACACGCACGCAGACAAATGCACACACACACACACACGCACATGCACGCACACGCACACACCTCAGGGCTAGGTTCCACTGTCTGGTTCTGCTGTACGGGCTGCCAGCTTTTGAACTCTCCTTCTTCTGACATGATCAGGTATTTGTACTCAATTCGCCTGAGAGGTCAATTGATGAGTATGATGACATATTTGTACTCAATTCGCCTGAGAGGTCAAGTGATGAGTATGATGACATGTAAGTAAGGGGAAGACGGCAGGGTAAGCGCAAGCAGAGGAGGACCGTGAGCATGAGCGTATGAGCGTATGAGCGTGAGAACACAGAAACGAGCAGAAACGAGCAGAAACGAGCATGAGCATGAGCATGAGCGTATGAGCATGAGAACACATAAGGCATTACAAAGCCAGCATCGTGCACGAGAGCACATTGAGCGTGCGTGAGGGGAAATTGAGCGTGAGTGTGAGCACGCATTCAGTGAGTGTGAGCGTTCAGTAAGAGTGTAAGCGTTCAGTAAGAGTGTAAGCTTTCAGTAAGAGTGTAAGCCTTCAGTAAGAGTGTAAGCCTTCAGTAAGAGTGTAAGCATTCAGTAAGAGTGTAAGCCTTCAGTAAGAGTGTGAGCATTCAGTAAGAGTGTAAGCCTTCATTAAGAGTGTCAGCCTTCAGTATGAGTGTAAGCGATCAGTAAGAGTGTGAGCCTTCATTAAGAGTGTAAACATTCAGTAAAGTGTAAGCTTTCAGTAAGAGTGTAAGCTTTCAGTAAGAGTGTAAGCTTTCATTAAGAGTTAAGAGTGTAAGCATTCAGTAAGAGTGTAAGCATTCAGTAAGAGTGTAAGTATTCAGTAAGAGTGTATGCATTCAGTGTGAGTGTAAGCGTTCAGTAAGAGTGTGAGCCTTCATTAAGAGTGTAAACATTCAGTAAAGTGTAAGCTTTCAGTAAGAGTGTAAGCTTTCAGTAAGAGTGTAAGCTTTCAGTAAGAGTGTAAGCTTTCAGTAAGAGTGTAAGCATTCAGTAAGAGTGTAAGCATTCAGTGTGAGTGTAAGCATTCAGTGTGAGTGTAAGCATTCAGTGTGAGTGTAAGCGTTTAGTAAGAGTGTGAGCCTTCATTAAGAGTGTAAGCATTCAGTTAAGTGTAAGCTTTCAGTAAGAGTGTAAGCTTTCATCAAGAGTGTAAGCATTCAGTAAGAGTGTAAGCATTCAGTAAGAGTGTAAGCATTCAGTAAGAGTGTAAGTATTCAGTAAGAGTGTAAGCATTCACTGTGAGTGTAAACGTTCAGTAAGAGTGTGAGCCTTCATTAAGAGTGTAAGCATTCAGTAAAGTGTAAGCTTTCAGTAAGAGTGTAAGCTTTCATTAAGAGTTAAGAGTGTAAGCATTCAGTAAGAGTGTAAGCATTCAGTAAGAGTGTAAGCATTCAGTGTGAGTGTAAGCATTCAGTGTGAGTGTAAGCATTCAGTGAGAGTGTGAGCCTTCATTAAGAGTGTAAGCATTCAGTAAAGTGTAAGCTTTCAGTAAGAGTGTAAGCTTTCATCAAGAGTGTAAGCATTCAGTAAGAGTGTAAGCATTCAGTAAGAGTGTAAGCATTCAGTGTGAGTGTAAGCATTAAGTAAGAGTGTAAGGAAAAGAGCAAGGAGGAAATACAAAGTGGCGTGAGAGCATGGTAAGGGTATACATTGTCAGGAAGGTCGGCACTGTTGATAGCGCACTCTCGCAAACACACACAGGAAGCAAGTAAAGTTGGGGTTGGCCAGAACCATAAATGTACGGTTCATATAGGGTAAACACACATAAGAAGCAAGTATAGTCCAATTGTTTCAACTCCTTGCAAAGGGTATAAGAGTAGAGTTGGACAAAACCATTCCTACACGTAATATATGCGGTTTTCTTGGCAGGGAAATCACCAGATATACGTTCATATACAGTACAGATATACGGTTCTGGCCAACCCTGTATAAGAGGTATGACGAGAAATGTGTCTTGCCTGTTAGCTTGCCTCTCTCACACACTTTTTGCCTTTGAACTCATACATCGAAAGCAACTGAGGAAGGCGCCATTATTTCAAGAATGTTCTCATTCTAAAGAGGACTTCTCGTTATTTTTCCATGTATGGACACCGAACATTTACGGCACCAGTTCAAGCATTTACCTGATTATATTTATGAAGATAGTTTTTTGTTCTTTGCGCGCGCGAAAATAAAAAATTTCGGTTTTCGCGCGCGCGCGTCGTAAAAAAAAGCGTTTTTAACGGCGCGCGTTAAAAAAAATAGCGCGTTTTTTCGGTTTTCGCGACGCGCGCGCGACGTACGGAAAAAATTTGTGTTTTTTCCGTGCGCGCGCGCGTAAAAATAGTACTTAAGGGTTTTGTTTTTTTAACATAACCCATGCAGCTGTCGCTCTTTTTGATTGATTTTTTTGTTGGGATCTACAGGTTGAGCAGCCATGCCAGGCTGGAGGCCTTCATAATCCAAACTTAATTAACTAAAGAGAGAGGTCTTCTCAAACTACGCGCCCTGGACAGGACAAGTGTGCGGTGAAAGGCAGTACTCGGCCTACCTCTTGCTACAGAGCCACAAACTAAATGTTCATTAAGTACAGTTGCTAATTACTTTTATTAAGTACAGTTGCTAACTGCTTTTATAAAGCACAGCTGCTAATTGCTTTTATGAAGCACAGTTGCTGGTCAAGACAGTAGTAGTCAAGACAGATATATCTTGTACAATCCTATGCCAGGGAATCGGCAAGCTGCAAAAAGCCCAGTCTAGCATTTATCGTTTTAGCCTACCCCCCTTCTTGCTTTGCTTTCAAAATGATGCAAGCAGCTTGCAAGATCAACAAATAACGCAGTTGCTGAGCTCAGCATACACAAAGGGACTCACCCAGCCGGGAGCCATATTTCAGTCTTCCAAAAATCTCCCTGCATGAGTTGGAGTTACAAAACTTCAAAATGCAATTGTGGATAGGAGCTTGTCACAAAAGCACTCATATGTGAGTAGCAACGTCATGTTTAGATAAATGGTTGCAATCGTATTGTTTCTAGCTGAGTTTGCAAATGAGATATGTTCAGGCGAATATCGCGCGCTTGTCGGTGTGCATGCGTGCATGTATGCGTGTGTGTGTGTGTGTGTGTGTGTGTGTGTGTGTGTGTGTGTGTGTGTGTGTGTGTGTGTGTGTGTGTGTGTGTGTGTGTGTGTGAGCGTGTGTGTGTGTGTGTGTGTGTGTGTGTGTGTGTGTGTGTGTGTGCGCGTGTGTGTGTGTGTGTGTGTGTGTGTGTGTGTGTGTGTGTGTGTGTGTGTGTGTGTGTGAATGTGTGTGTGTGTGTGTGTGTGTTTTGAACTCGCCTCACTCCACGCAAGCGGACTGAAGTGCTGCCAGTTTCCCAGTCCTGCGCTGCTCCCTGTGAAAACACGTGAGACGAGACTCTGCTCAGAGCGGGTGCACTTCGTTAGTGAAGAGCTGCCTGCTATTATTAAAACCCTAGACACGCACCAATTATGCCCACTGCCTCTGAAAACTCAACTTTGAGTTTGACTTTGAATTTGCAGAGGCTGCCAGGTTCATGTTGCTGTTGTTGTTGTTGTTGTTGTTGTTGTTGTTGTTGTGTCCCCCCTGCTCGAGCTACCAAACGTTGGCGCCTTTCTCTGCGGGTGCACCTGCTCTCTAATTTGTACCTGGGTCCCCGGAGGCCCATCATTTTATTATTTAATTCGCGAGACGCAGGCACATTCCACCACAAAAACAAACGATGAAGATGAGATGAAAAGTGTTCAAGATTACGTGACCACTAGATGCCTATCTTTTTTAAGTTTCATCTTGAAACTTGCCAGAGCTTCTGGAGCGAAGGCAAAAGTTAGTAATTAGAAGCCACCTTCCGGGCTCCTGGAAAGGGTAAAAGAAAGAAGATATATTGGATATTCAAGAGGATGTTAAAGTGCCAAATGACCGAAGCTATAACACGCTCCACAGTTGTTCTATGGTATTGCCGTCCTTGAGCTGCTCGACCGCCAGACCCAGGTGGTTGCAGTACACAGGCTCCCGGTCCTTGCCCTGCAGGATGCAGATCATTAAATTTCAAATGCAAACTTGAGCTTCTCTTCGTTTGGGCAAGCAAGTTCGGTAATAACTGGGAGCAGAAAATGTAGGTAAACGTGTATTAAGATGCAGTCTTGTGAAGTCCTAACCAATTAGGAATTAGGAATGTGGAAACAAGGACAATCTACGATCTACAATGAAGTCCTGTTTGCTCTCAGATCTGTGGACGTGCCACCCCAGTACTGTTTTCGCCGAATGATCTTCATAGTACGCATCCTCAACACTTGCTTAAACGAGGCACACAGGCTCAGCATCCGCCCCGGACCTCAATCAAATATTTGTACTGGTGGTCATTGGATGGCCATTAGCGGCTGGCACCTGAGCACTTCTTTGCATGATCATGCGGGGTGCATAGCCAGTAAACAAGGGTATTTCTATCTTTTCTTTTTGGGTGCATCTCGCGTGCACCTATGCTGTCCTGCAATGTATGCAGCCAACACGTACCTTGTTCGCATCTGCATAGTATGCCGCCAGAACGTCCCCCCGATCACCATCCACGACCTCCACGTCTTCTTCCCTGCACGGATGATTGAGAGGCATACATAAAGTCAGGTTGCAATGGGCATGAAGACAAGTTATTGTGAGAAACAAGTGTGGCCTCACCATCTTTGCACATGCACCAGTTCAATAAACCGTACTTCACAGACATGGGGTAGCTGAGTGCACACATTGTCCACACATGATGCCAGCTCATGAAACAAGCGTGTTTTATGGAATGAATAAAGGGTCGGCTTGATTGGGCATCCGAGCAAAATTTCCTGAACTCAGCACTTGCTGTAACTTGTGACCTGCACTCACAGTAAATTGTGACCTACACCCACAGTAAGAAGGAGGGGAATGCAACGATATATATACCCTCCAATGTCCAGACTGGTATCTCAGACAAAGACGTCTATTTTTACACTGAATTGCTGAGTTACTAGTTTTCTATGGTCAAGGCTACGACTGACGACCGCTGCTGTGACCACTTACTGTAACGTGTGACCACTTCTTATGAATTTGTGCCCTAGTTAAGGCTACAACTTGTGAACAGTTCCTTTGACCACTTACTTATTGCAACTTGTGGCCAGTTCCTGTGACCATTTACTGTGACTTGTGACCACTTCCTGTGACTACTTACTGTAACTTGTGCCCTGGTTAAGGCTACAACCTGTGACCACTTCCTTTGACCACTTACTTATTGCAACTTGTGGCCAATTCTTGTGACCATTTACTGTGACTTGTGACCACTTCCTGTCACTACTTACTGTAACTTGTGCCCTGGTTAAGGCTACAACTTGTGACCACTTCCTTTGACCACTTACTTATTGCAACTTGTGGCTACTTCTTGTGACCATTTACTGTGACTTGTGACCATTTTCTATGACTACTTACTGTACCTTGTGGCCTGGCTAAGGCTACAACTTGTGACCACTTCCTTCGATCACTTACTTATTGCAACTTGTGGCCACTTCCTGTGGCCATTTACTGTGACTTGTGACCATTTTCTATGACTACTTACTGTAACTTGTGCCCTGGTTAAGGCTACAACTTGTGACCACTTCCTTCGATCACTTACTTATTGCAACTTGTGGCCACTTCCTGTGGCCATTAACTGTGACTTGTGACCACTTCCTATGACTACTTACTGTAACTTGTGGCCTGGCTAAGGCTACAACTTGTGACCACTTCCTTTGACCACTTACTTATTGCAACTTGTGGCCACTTCCTGTGACCATTTACTGTGACTTGTGACCACTTCCTATGACTACTTACTGTAACTTGTGCCCTGGTCAAGGCTACAGCTTGCGACCACTTCCTTCGATCACTTACTTATTGCAACTTGTGGCCACTTCCTGTGACCATTTACTGTGACTTATGACCACTTCCTATGACTACTTACTGTAACTTGTGCCCTGGTCAAGGCTACAGCTTGTGACCACTTCCTTTGACCAATTACTGATTGCAACTTGTGGCCACTTCCTGTGACCATTTACTGTGACTTGTGACCATTTCCTGTGGCTACTTACTGTAACTTGTGGCCTGGCTAAGGCTACGACCCGTGACCACTTACTGTGACCCAATATGCTGAGAAGCCAGAGCTCCTGCGCATGCTATGGCTAAGGCATCGCAATCCATGCCCACGAAGGGTGCTTGGCAGTAGCCCTTCCACAGGCTCATGATCTCTCTGTGCACGTAGTCCAAGGTCTCCTGCATTGGGAGGAGGGGCACAGCTGCCGTCGCTTTGGATGAAAATCAAGTTGCACATGGACACGTGCTTGCAACCTCTCTGTATTATGCACTCTGGAGGGGCAGGGGCACGGCTGCCATCATTTCTATGGTTGACCAGAACCATATATAAACGGTGTACATACGTTTTTTTTCTGCAGGGAAATTACCAAATATACGGTCATATACAGTGCATATATACAAATCTGGCCAACCCTGGTCATTTCCTAAAAATAGTTGACTGTGCAGGGACACACATGCTTACAGCATCCTATTGCACAATATTCAGGACCTCTTAAATTGGGTGGAGGGGCATAGCTGTCTGGTATTTTTGAAATAAAACCAATTTGAACAGGCACACACGCTTGCAACTTCTCTGCATACGTAAGTAAAGGTCTCATGCATCGAGTGGAGGAGGGGCATGGCTGTAATAAAATTCTACAGACACATTGCTCCTAAGGTGGTGCAATTTAAATGATATGGACTGCATGATTGACAAGCAAGGACAATTGCAAGCAAACTTCCAATCGTTTGTTACTGTTGAGCATGAAGGAGATGAACCTTGTCCATATTATCCAAGCACACACATTTTGTGTATGCTTTGCTTTAGAAGTGCTTGGCCATTTTATTACAGCACGCAGCGCCTACTAGCGCTCTGCCTTGAAGGGTTGATGGGATGGAAGGGGAGCACACAAAGAAACTGCAAAGGGGACGGTGGTGCATAGGCTTGGGCAGAATGACACACACGGTTCTTTTGCAGGAAAACCTTGAGGGCTCAATCTTGTAGCAGGCTGCCGTTGCCATGCTAGGAGTGCCTATACGTAGGGTTGGCCAGAACTGTACATACATACACCGTATATTTGACGGTTTCCCTGCCAGAATACCGTATTCCTATACATCGTATATAACTGGTCCTGGCCAACCCTACTTACACGTCTTGGAGCTGCCGCAGGTTCTGGTGCTGCTAGGACGGCGCTGACCCTGTTCCACTGGTTTCTGGCCGACCTCCTTATCTCAGAAATCACAAACAAAATTCAACATGCCCCCAAACACCCAGATATAATAAAGATGGACAAGAAAGGGAAGCATGCACTATTGTTTGCAAAAAAGCATCACGCAAGTCGCTCGCCTGCAAGAACTGGTGTTCTTCTGCAAGGAGGGAACTCAGCAATTATAGCTAGGGTCGGTCTGCATTGTATATACACACCAGGTATCCTGAGCATGGAAGCTTTCCTGCTGAAAATACCTAGGGTTGGCCAGAACCATACATTTGTAGGTATATACGGTGTACATACGGTATTTTTAGCAGGGAAATCACCATACATACGGTCATATACGGTGCAGATATACGGTTCTGGCCAACCTTTATGATACCGTGTACATACAACGCTTACCGGGTACATACAACGCTTGCCCAAATGCCTAAATTACACACCTACCGTACCTTACCTATAACACCCCACATAAAAATCGTTTTTTTGCCCTGCAAGGTGACTGCGGTAAGCTTTCAATATTCATCTTTTTTGACCCTGTGGGGTTGTGCTGGATTTGTGTAAACTAAGTGACCATCCAGCCAGCCAGCTCTTCTGCCACCGCTTTTAACATTGATCGTGCAAGCAATTGTAAGATACAGTATACCTAGGACTGGTCAGAACCGTGTGTATACGGCGTGCTAATGATCGCATGCTTGATTTAAAAACCTGCCATTGTGTGAGCATGTGTAAGATACAGTATACCTAGGATTGGCCAGAACCGTATGTATGTATACGGCGTGTGTAAATGACCGCATAATTGATTTAAAAACCTGCCAAAAACATCGCATTAACACTGTATATATGGTTATGGCCAACCCTGAGTAAATTCTTTACATGTAAGGTGGAGTAGGCATGAAAGGTGTAGTAAGCATGCCACGCTCCATGTAAGGTGCAGTAGGCATGCCACGCACCTTGAGATCCTTAGACCAACCTTTAAGTCCTTGGACACACCTCAAATCCACCAAAAAAGTCTAGGACATATCTGGATGCTATGCCACATATTTTGGATCCTCGAGGGCAAGACTGAACACACCTTTGGATCCACCTTGAAACCCAGGGCGTAGTTGCCACTGCTCTCACTGCTTTCCAGCACCAACGCCGGCCCAAACTTTGAATTGCGGACTCTAACGTTTTTGATCTGCGGTCAAGGCAGCAAAGATGCTAATGAGATGTCAGCAAACATTATAGAATTCCTTGGTTCCAATGTGCTTGGATGCATGGTTCTCGACAGTGACACATTTGTTTTCCATTTAGAAACCTCTCACCACGACCAGAAATAAAAACCAGAGCGCTCGCACCTGAATGTATGGAATTGACACGTTGTAGTTGGGTGACAGGTTGGAGTACCAGACAATGCGGACGTTTGAAATGAAGAAAGACCCCAAGTTGCCCTGCGTTTTGAGATGCAGAGTAGGACGCGACGTCATGCTCAGCAAAACTAGGGTCAGGGTGGGCACGAGCTATTCACATTAAGATGTGTAGAAGCTTGTTTTAGTTTGTCTGCTTCCAGGAAAGAAGGAGCTAGACAGCCAGCCACCCCTAAATTGCTCCTAGCATACCTCTTCACTGCGCAGGTTCCACACGCCATTGACTTTGCTGTAGGTTTGCTCATAAGGGAGCATGTTGAGCTCACCCTCTGTGAGAAGGGCACCTGGCATATGGAAGCCGCGTGTGTACGTGCGTGTGTGCATGTTGCACATAAGTGTGGATTTGAGCGGGTTGAGTCTACTGCACTTCACAAACATATGACCGCTAGACACTCGGTTTGCATATTGGATTAGGCAGGAGGAGAGGGTCAGGAGGGCTGGTGCTGGTGCTGAAGGGGCATGTTCCCAATCCTCACGCAGGCAGAAATACCTCGGGATTGTGTTTGTAAGAATCAGCTCCTCTGTGCAGTCTCATTCTGTGGGAGTTGCAAAGTTACACTACAGACCATAAATGAGGATAAATTTTTAAGGGACAGACCGAAGGAACACACCTCTTAACTTGAGGTCTCGATACAACCGTGTCTTTTCATAGGCAGCGAAGACACGCGCAACCCCGCTGTAAACTTGCTGTGTGCTCTTCCCCAGGCAGGTGAACACGAACTCAAAACGGTTGTTGTCATGCTTGGCTAGCACGTACAGGGATTCAGTGTCACCTGCAGGTCGTGCAGAGGAATGCTTTCAAATGCACAAAACCTACCCGCCAGCAAGAGCATTATTTCAAGTCAGCGATAGTACCTTTTAACCTTGAGGTGCTTGCCTTAGTAGTCAGCGTGAGAAAGCAGCCGAAACCGATGGAGATGTTGCTCCTCTTTGACTTCTTTGACCACCACAGGAGGCGCATGTTAGTGACTGCGTGCAAATAATGAAGGAATGACCATGTGTTGAGGTGGTTGTGGGCGGGTTTGGCTGCCAAGAGCCAAACTTTGAAGTACTCTTGCTGGACAAAAGACCCACTGTGAAACTCTCCCGCCGTGCCATTGTTGCCTTTCGTGTCCTCCACGTTGTCCTGTGAGAAAAAGATAGGCCAGAAACAGAAGGAGCGGTGTGAGTGGCACGTGTGCTTAATGACTCCCAGGAACTTAAAGAAACATTGACTCTTGTCGCTATGTCGTGCAGTCAAGCTTGCAGGTCTCTCTACTGACTGCATAAATCCTCTTTCCTCACACTCACAATAACCTCTATGATGGACTCCCCAGGCCGCAGCTCCAGCTCCTTCTTTGAGACATCAAATCTGATTTCCCTATCGGCCCACAGCTCATCGAAAGCAATGCCTCTAGTGCCAACCAGGGAATCTATGATATCCATGCTTGCCGGTTGAGGCCTCAAGTGCTACATTTTGCAAGTGACGATTTCCTTAATATCTGCGAGGAGGCCTGAAGTGTAAAAATAATAAAATATGAATTTGCAAGGGAGTGTTTGCCACAGTCACCAGTGGAACCAATGTCAGTCCCGGAAGGGATTCTCAATTCCTACACCTCGGCGGGCCCACTTCTCTGCAGCATGGTGGGAACTGTGGTGTGAACCAGTGCATGCTCACAGATGAGATGTGTGAGACCAGGCATCTGCCTCAAATCAATCTTCCTTATTATGGAAACTCCTTTGCCTGTCCTGCTAGGGCACGCCCTAGGACAGCAGTGGAGGTTCTAGCACCTGCAAGGGAAGTGGACACGCCCAGCATCCCCGTCCAGACGGACAGAGATTTGAACCAACTGATTCGGGAGGGCCACTACGAGAGCAGCCTGGTCCATGCACAGGTGAGGCTCATGCAGGACATTGCAAAGTGAGTAGCTAGTTGCAAGATGTGACGTCATTCACGTTTGTACACGTTTGCCGTGCAAGCACTTGTGCATGCAAGCACTTGCGCAATGGTCGAGGATCTTTTTGCCTGACCTTTCTGCATCTCAGCAGACCTGCATGCTGATCCAGTGAGTTGTGTGTGTTTAACCTTCCTCCAGATTGTGTGTGTCTGTTGTTATTGTGTAAACAGAAACAGAGAGTTGCTCCTGTGGGTATGGTCAGGCCGACTGTAGGAAACACATGAAAGACGTGTTTTCCGATCGGATCCGGCCCGTACATGCAACACCCTCCGCTACCTGCATTTCCACTACTTTAACACACAAACAAGCACGCGCGTGCACACACACATACATTAATACACACACACACACACAAATACACGCGCACGCAAGCAGGCCAGCAAAAGGGACCGTGTGCAGCCCAGCATCACCTCTGCTCTAGAGCCGGCCAACCCCTCCTGCCTGTACGATGTAGTGGTGGTTGGCGCGGGGCCTGCAGGCATGTGTTTGGCAGCGGAGCTCGCCAATAGAGGCTTGCGCACCGTTATCGTTGGTGGGTGTTACGGTGCTAGCTGTGGGTGATCATGCTTTGGCTTGATGAGGGTATATGCTGGATATGTGGGGTATTGTGGGTTTATGTAAAAAATTGGGTGCAGGAGGACATTAGAATGCTGTGAGTGAGAGTAACTACACGACAATTTCCTTCAAGCTCTGAATTTATTGGCTGGGAAAGGAAAGCAGCAATTCCTTGGTCTTCCAACGACGTTGAAAGATGGTGGAAGGGATCGGGAAACAATTCTGGTGTTCTGCTGACTTTGTGCATTTACAACCGCTACTGGCTGTGTTGAAACATAGTCTTTGACGTTTAAAAAAATATGCGCACAACTTTTTGTGTGACCTGCGCAGGCCATGAGGAAACCCCTAGTCCAATAGTCATTGCCTTTTTTTACGAGGCGTGTAAGAAAGTGTAGCGTCCGGGCAATACGCAATGTAGCTTAGAACGTTTTTTTTTAGCAAGCACAGCAAGCACTGAATCTATCTGATGAGGCACGCGTGCGTTGTTCCAAGCGAGCACAACACTCGTTGCCTTATATCTGATGAGGCATGCGTGAAGGGTAACCTTGAACAAGTGGAACCTCGACGCGCTCACGTCTCTTTGCATGTTGGGCATACCTACAGGCCACGACGCCCCCTTGGTCAACAACTACGGCGTTTGGATCGACGAGGCTCGCAGCCTTGGCCTGGAGCACACGCTAGACAAGTCCTGGGATGATGCTGCGTGCTACTTTGAGGAGGGAAACAAGGTGAGTGAGTGTGTGTGTGTGCGTGCACGTGTGTGTGTATGTGTGTGTTTGCGTGTGTGTGCGTATGTGTGCGTGTGTGTGTGCGCGTGCGTGCGCGCGATGGGTGTGTGTATGTGCGTGAACCTATGTTGCATGGACTTGCTTGCAAGTGCTCAAAGTTTTGCGTTTCTATTTACAACTATCGTCACAGAAAGGGCCACTCGTGAACTCCCTTGAACCGAATCAGAACATCACAACCATCATCATAACCCACTTTTGAGGCATGAACCTGGCATTGGCTGCACATTTTTCTCACGTGCATGCATGCATGACAAACACGCATACTCTCCATGTGCACCATGCTTCCGTCACAGCACACACAAATCCATATGTAGGGTTGGCCGTAACCGTATACCTATCACCTATCTACACCGTATATGACTACGTGACCACGTATATGTAAACTTCCCTGCTGAAAGTGCTGTATACCCACACCGTATTATATACGTATGCATGTGTGATTCTGGCCCTCCCTACTCGTGCACCATGACATATCTATATGTATGAACAGGGACCCTCTCCTACATGTACACACAACACGCACACACACTTTACAACACACACACACCTTACTGACGCTGCAAGGTCATGCTTGGGCGGGGCTATGGACGTGTCAGCCGCCGGAAGCTCAGGGAGCACCTGCTGAAGCTGACCAAAGAAGCAGGTGCGCGCGCTGGTGTGGCTCTATCTAAATTACTCTTAGACCAAAGAAGCAGGTGCGCGCGCTGGTGAGGTTCTATCTAAATTACTCTTAAACTAAAGAAGCAGGTGCGCGCGCTGGTGTGGTTCTATCTAAATTACTCTTAAATTAAAGAAGCAGATGCGCGTACTGGTGTGGTTCTATCTAATGTTCTCTTAAATTTAAAGAAGCAGGTGCGCGTGCTGGTGTGGTTCTATCTAATTTTTTCTTAAAATGAAGAAGCAGGTGCGCGCGCTGGTGTGGTTCTTTCTAAGGAAATGACTTGGACTCAAACAGCAGGTGCACGTGCTGATGAGGTTCTTTGGATAGAACTGATTCTAACAGAAGAAGCAGGTGTGCATGCTGGCGAGGTTCTTTAGATGGAACTAACTCTCAACAAAAGAAACAGGTGCGCATGCTCGCATGGAACTTGCGATGAAACTGACATGACTTCCACTTGAGAGCGTGGTCCATCTGTTTAGATTGAGATGTCTTTATAGATGTGTGAGATGTCTTCATAGATGTGGGTGATTCATCTGTGTGATTGAGCTGTCTTTAGATGCAGCTGTGTTAATAATTAGGGTTGAGGTTGGCCAGAACCGTATATGTACTTATGTACACCGTGCATGACGGTATATTTGGTGATTTCCCTGTCAAAAAAAATGTATATACACCGTATATGTAAGGTAGTGGCCAACCCTAGTGATGAGGCATTGTCTCAATACCTAGAAGAGTTAGCATAAGATGCAGCAAAGCATGCTGACGGTGTTGACTATGACGAGACTTCGTTCTGCAGCCAACTGGTTGTTTAGGGTCTTCAATTGTTTCACTTGAATTGCGCCACTGAATTTGTCATTTGTAGTGTACATAATCTAGCTTACAATGCACCTTTGCTGGTGATACCTACCACTATGATAAGAAATGTTCACAATTACTCATTCACATTCATTCACACTCATTCACACATTTGCTGGTGATGCCTACCACGATGATATGAAATTGCTTTACGCCTTATTTTTTTAAAGTGATGACGGAACCTGGAAGAAGGACCCAAACGCATTTACAAGGGCTGTAATTCTCCCTCCTCTTGTGCAGGCGTACAGTACTTGGCAGGGGAGGTATCGCACATGGAGCTCTCGGCAGATGGGACCCAAACGCAATTACAGATACTGGACGGACCGATCATGCAAGCCAGGTCAGGGTGGTGGTGTGTGCATGCATGCAAGCATGTGTAAACAAACATACGGTGCATTCCTGAGAACACGGGCGTGAGTGTTCAAGGGTGTGTGCATGGATGCGTGTGTGTGG
>Ga0307968_1002819_pt1 | contig 14502 bp, 9 predicted proteins | sample OrgLakmetagen650_FD_201834 | JGI IMG/M metagenome (GOLD analysis project Ga0307968, IMG submission 201834) | Saline water microbial communities from Organic Lake, Antarctica - #650 | ecosystem: Environmental > Aquatic > Non-marine Saline and Alkaline > Saline | place: Antarctica: Organic Lake... | reverse complement strand
GTGTAGGTCCAATCCCGCCAATCTTTTACCTTACGGGTTAGGTTTTGGCTGGAGCTGTTTTGGGGTGCTTCGTCGATATTACAATTGTGAGGTTGGTCAGTGCTAATCAGGGCACTTGTTTTATCTGAGCCTTCTGAAGCTTGAGGGTGGTCATTGGGGAGCTTATTTATTGTGTTGAGTCCTGAGTGTTGTCCGGAACCTAAGGCTGTTTGGTAGGGATGGTTATGTATGTTTTTAGTTTCCCACTTTGCCTCGGGGATCTCTTTGGCAAGTTCTTCAAGCCAGTCTTTGTTGTGAGCATCTGGCAGACCCTGCCCTAGGTGTTCCATATGGCAATGATCTGCAATTCCCAGGAGTGTTTGGAAAGTGGTATTTGTATGTTGTTCCAGAAGGGCACTTTCGCATATTGGAGTTGGTCTAATGGGGTGGTGCCCAGAAATTTACATATGCGTGGGTATTTGCGGCAGAGTGATGCATAGGGATTTGTGGTCGTCATTTTATTCCAGGAAGGGAGGAGCATGAATGTGGCTGTTTCCTCTGTGCTGACAGCAGCAGAGTAGATGGCGTGTCTTGTTGCTAAGAGCATGGTGTTTTCATGGTAAATGGGATGGCAGGTGGAGAACCCAGAAAATCGGGAGGAGAAATCTTTGATGTTTGCCCCAAACACTTTGTCCCTTAGGTGCTCACTCCAGTAATGGGAAAAGTTGGGGTCATAGTCAAGGGGGGATGCCATTTTTCTTTAGTGACCAGGGCCTAGCTTTGAAAGGCGGCGGTGATGTGGGAGGGGAGTATCCGTGCAAAAGAGTGATTTTTTTGTTCGTATGTTTAAAGGTAGAGATGTCTTTACGTGCAATGAGGCCTGCAAGTTCTGATGCAAAGCTAATGGGAGGAGGTTGGACGTGATCGTGTAGACCGCTGCATTTTGCCTTATCAAATGCCTTTTGCAGTATGTGAAGGCGCTTGGGAGTAAGCATACCTTTACACTTTCCGTCGACATTGTAAATACAGGCGACTGTGTCAGTGTACATCTCAGGAAGCATAGCGTCATCTGGGGAGGATAGGGTACTCTCTTTTTTATACTCCATGAGATTAATGGTAGTGGTCCAGTACTCACAATGCCCTGTGGCCGTAATGCCAGCCTGTGGGTTGGTGGGTTGTATGTGAAAGCTAACTTCGTTCCGAAGATCGACATTGTAGGGCTGGTAATTGTTGCCCTCTTGGGTGGCAGATAACCCTTGTTTTCAAGACCATTTAGATGTTCATATGGTGCGGGCTGAGATAAGTTTGGCACGGTGATTTGCTCTTCATAATATTTGAGGCTCTGCTTAAAGCTTTCACACGTGTTTTGTGATTCTTCTGGCTCCCAGGTTGGGTTTTATGAAACCTCCACATTCTCTCTTTTCTGAGAGTAAAGGATACGATTTTTTTTCATTTGGGTTCAGATTGATACAGGAAGGGTAGGTCCATGAATCATTGGCATCAATAGCTTCCCTTTCAGTGGCGTTGCAGCAGCTTGTTTAAAGCAAGCATTGCCAGTGGCAGGTACGGTTGCAGACGTCACCGATGTACATGTCTTTAAAAGGTGGGGAAAGGTCTGGAGATTCAAGTCCTAGATGATAGGAGCGAATTTCACGGCTTGCGCACTTAATTTGGCTCCGGGCAATAGTCTTACTGGATTTGGGCACTTGTCCACCTGATTTAAAGAGAGGTAGGACCCATCTTTCAATATTCGTAGGGGCATAGTAAGTGTGGTATTGTTTCTGTCTTTGGGGTGTATCATCTGTCTCTTTTCTTGGAAGTGAAGAACCTCCAATTATCTATGTGCAGGATGTCCATCTCATCATAGTAGAGTGTGCTGATGGCCTCTGTGGGTGTCATTGAAAAGGCCTTATCCTTCTTGTACGTCCAGAGTTCTTGTTGAATATGCGTGGTGCGCAAGGGGGTCAGGTTTAGGCTAGGAAGGTTATGGGGTATATCGAGGACCTCACATCTTCTTTTCCTTTGGGGTCTGCGCTGTGATGATGGTGCTGGGTGGTCTGCAATCTCAAGGGTTGGGTTGTTTTGTACCTGGAAAGTTATCAGGTTGATGATATTGATGTGCTGGATGGGAGAAGTGATTATTTGTGTGGTCGCTTGTGTTGCATAGAGTTGTGGCTAGTGATTTGTGAACGTGTGGTGCGATTGTTTGGCTGACTGTTTGTAGATTGTTCAGTAGGCTGAATTACTATTAGTGAGTTTAATGCAACAGTGTCTATGATTTGAGTCAGGGGCGTATGTGGTCGACTTTCTGTTTGGATGAGTGTCCTTTTTCTGGTACCGGGGAGGGTATCTTGTGTCTGCCGTGCACGCTTTGCTGGTTGGTCTTGGGAGAGAGTGGCCAGTTGGTTAGTGGGTGCAGGGTCAGAGAGGTAAGTAATAGCTGTAGTTTGTGGCAGTGGTATTGGCGTATACTTAAGGTAAGGCTAAGTTATGCTGAATTGGGGCGCTTGTAAAGAAGGGGACGTTTTTTACTTTGTACTATCGCACAGCCTTGTGTTTGAAATACACTGTTAGACTGCCTCCCTCATTCTTGGTATCCTCAATATGACAGTCTATGAAAATTTTGTGCCCAACACACAGATGATAATTCCCCGCCCCTCTTTGTCTTGCGGTCGGTTGGTCGGCAGGGTTTTACTCAGTGTGGCAATGTCAGATTCTTCGTTGTGCCTTTTTTCCTTTCCAATGATTTTTTTAAGGTGCTACAAGTCTGGTGCTACAACAACAATTCTCACAATTTTTACAATATTTTACATATGCAGCAGCCTAGCAGTTGCACGCTTTGACTGATGGCTTTACCTCTGTAAGGATGCATCGCTATTAATGCCTCAAAGGGCATCTCAGCTAAGCTTTGAAGCAGTCTGAAACCAACATCTGGCTAAACAAAAGACACATGACTCCTCGGAGCTAGAGGAGACAGATATTTTACATAAGGACCTTAAGCCAGACTGCCCGGTTGATCGACTGTTGACTGGCTGGTCTCGGCCAGCCAAGAAATATCATTGAGCTCAGAATTGGCGGAAAGGAGAAAGGGTTTAGTAGTGTTTTGCTGAGAAAGGAAATCTTACAAGTATTTCGCTGACTTAATGCAGCAATTAAGGATAGGCTGCTGAGAAGCCCTCCAGAAAGGTGCAAACAAAAATGACTTATTTCTCAGCTCATATCTTGGTTTCATTCTGGACATGTTCATCTTTATTATGGCATTGGTCACATGTTACTTTGAATAATCCCAATCTCTAGTATGACTATAGCCTGTAGCTTCAAGCTGGTTGGTTTAAAAAAAGGCCTCAAACGAGTTGGGCTATCCTTATACTGAGGTGGCAAGACAAGCTGGTGTGTGTGCGCAGGTTGACAAGATGTTCATTCAAGATCTGGACATTCTTCCAAGTAAACAAAAAGAAACGTCTGATTCAGGCCAAGCCAACCAGACGTGTCTGGTGTTGCCTCTTTTGTAGTTGATTGCCTAGCCCTTTTGACTTTTACCCTTGTTTTCCTTCTCTAGCGCTTTTTTCTAGCGCCTTTTTGGTTTGGTTAAAGGCTTTTTCCAAGCTTCCGTTCCAATGCCCCCCAGAGGCATATATAGCGATGCAACCTTTCCTTACCTTATCTAGGTCATGCAGACCGTCGGACGGAAGGTTTCGTTGTTTTGGTAGGGTAGCTTCTTGCTAGAGAAAGAACTACACATGTGTACAGGCAGTGAAAACCACTCCCCACATCGATTAAAGAAAATAAAGCCACTTTGCTAGGGAAAAGGTAAACTTACATACTTCCCACATGAAGTAGGAAATAACAATCGGCACCTATCCTTTTATTGAGGGTAGATATGGTCTGGCTGGCATCTGTTTGCTGGGTTTTTATTTATCAACTTGAAGGGCGTGGTTGCTGAGGGCGTGGTTGCGCGCTGAGTTGGAGTAATTATGATTGCACCTGCTGCCTGAGTCAGGTTAGAAGTGGGAGGTTGAGAGATAGCACACACAGGTACCGGAAGGTGCCTTGGGATCAATAAACTGAGCTCAGCAGAAAAGGCTTTCTTGCTCGTGCCTGGCAGTCACCAAGACATTAAGCCGGCGCCCCCCGTTGCATGATAAAAAAAGGAAGTAACCTTTGACGAGCAGCGCTGCTGCCTGATAGGAAATTGTATATGTCGCCTCACACCTGCTGCAAGTCTTGGCTCAGCTTTTGTGCCCGCCTTAACTGCCATTTGCCGAGCATGGGCGGCGCACAAGCAACACGTATCAAGGAGCAACATGACGTAATTCAAGTTTGTTGCAAGATGCCCACCTTGCAAAAAAACAATGAAAAACTACATAACGTATCATATGATAACATATAACAGATCACACTGGAAATCCCAGGAACAGCACTGCTTGTCTGTTGTCTGTGTTGCCGGTGGTAAGCATCACACTCTGCTCTTACTGGGTAGCATCAGTCGCACGCTGATCAAGGCTTTAACACGAAGGCCAACTGGAAGGAATAAATGATATATATGAAATGCATGTCAAAAAGAAAGGACACGAATGACATTATGATGAGTTCCAATAATTGAGAGTTCAAGTTTGTACAGACGGTGGTCATTTGTGTGATGGTTCTTTGACGGTTGAGTTGTAGCAGTTAATGTAAGGAGCTCTACCAAGCAGGCATTTCCCCTATACCCAATCAAACAATCACCATTTTCCCGTTACCCAAACAAGCAATTACCACAATCTCATTAAAATCACATCTCTTTGCAGCTACCGCTGCGTTGAAAACAAACTCGGGATGGCCTCCGGGAGCTGATGGAACGTCGGTATGCATACATCTGCTCCAGGTACGGGCCCATCTCGACCAACCTGTGTCATTGTGTTGCACGCGTGTGTGTGTATGTGTGTGAAAGCGTGTTTGTGAATTGTCAACGTGCATTCAAGCAGGTTTGAATTATCCAGATGAATTCTGAATTATCCAGATGAATTATCCAGATTAATCTATCCATGAATTATCCAACTATCCATGAATTATCCAGATTAATGAATTATCCAGATTAACTAATTATCCATGAAATATCCAGATGAATTATCCAGATGCTACGTTGCATTTCACGTGCTCGTTGTATAGTGTGTGCCCATCATGCAACTTATACCGCACGGTACTTATATCACCGCTTTCTGCGAAAATATTTCACCCCCTCGAGGTGTGTCGGGAGCAATTTATATAAATGAGTTACAAGGGCCTCGCAAAGCTCGCATCGGGCTTGATTAACTGATTTTAAGCATAAACGGGGACAGGCCGGGAAAGCCTCCCAAGCCGCCCCTCAAGGCCCACAAGGGAGACACAAACAGAGTAACCCCGAGCTGTTTAGACGTCTTCAAGCCTAGTAATCGGACAGCAAGTGAGAAGAAGGCAGCAGAGGGGGAGGCAGCAAAGGCACATGCAGAACGTGTTGCAGGGGACAGGGCAGCACAGGCGGAGTGGGATGCAGCAACAGCAGGAAAGAAGCGGATACCAGGTGGGCCTCCTAAGCTGGCTTCAGGCATAAGCAGCAGGGGGGCTGGCCCTCTCTTGGGGAGGAAGGACACCAAGAGGAAGGGTGCCTTCAATCCTTTCACATGCGCCCGCACGTACATGTACGCACACACGCGTGCACACGCGCGCCCGCACACACGCGCCCGCACACGCGCGCCTGCACACACGTGCTTGCACACGCACTTGCACACACACATACGTGCCCGCACACACACACACGCTTGTGCATATGCGCTCGCACACACACTTGCTCACATACACACACACACACGCCCGCACCTGCAGACAAGCACATGAGCGTGCGTGCATACTCCTGCACGTGCAGCTCAGCGGCCAAAAGGCCCTCGCATAGGCTCGCATTGTGCTTATTAATTATGTGTTGCCCCCCTCGCATTGCTCGCAATGGGGTTTATTTAGTAATCAAGCGTCAGTGGTCTGTCAACGTGCATTCAAACAGGTTTGAAATATTCAGATGACAGTTGCGTTTCACATGCTTGTTGTATGAGAGGTGTGTGTGCCCGCCCTGCAACTTGAAATATGTAATTCAAGAGAGTGGCTTAATGCAGAATTTGAAGGGATTTTACTTGTTCACTTCATGGCTGAGCTACGGCAGAAACTGCGTTACGCATGTCGTTCCAAATTGTTAATTTGTGTACACGGCCTGCCTGAATATCTTGCTCCGACCCTACAGTTTAATTGAATGCAAGCTCTAGGCTTGCAAGAAAAACCAACGGGCAAGCCCAGAACTTTTTTCCTTCAGGGCTCACCAACACAGTCGAAATTCCTAGCTCCGTCCGCGCGCTGGCCACGTTCCTCAGGCTGTCATCCATAAAGATCACCTCCTCTGCCGTACAGTTAATGGCCTTCAATGCCAGCTCGTATATCTGTGCGAACATAAGGGATAATGTGGAGTCAGGTGCATCGGTGAGCTCCAACGACTAGAGAACATTGCACTGTAGTTTAGCTACTCCTCAGCAGTTCAGCATCATGACTCGATGATGGATTAAAAAGGTTGCATTCCCAAGCTGTGCTACTCTCACCACACCTGCAAGACATGTGTAAGGTCATCATGACATTGATGAAAACCACACATACTCCCCATCGGCATCACCTCTGACTGCCTTAACAGCATGTCTTGGACCAACGGATTGTGTTACCTTTGGGGGCTCTGATCATTGCGAGGAACATTGTTTCAGTGCCTTATCTTACTATCATTGATGGTTATTGACAAGCCAGTCGTGTACTTGATACCTGAAGGAGCCTGCCAACAAAATGTAAACATACAGGTCAGGTTTTGACCTTCAAGTGCAGACACATTCCTTCTTGCCCCTTCTCAGAAAGAAGTTCTTTTATACTTGTCTCAAGTGTGCATTCATCTCATTACACATTGCATTATGCTAAAACAGCCCGTTTTATACTTTTCAGCCAGAACCCAGCTAGGAACCAGGGAAGTACACTGGGTGCCCAAATTATTCAGGGGGGCCCGGAACAGCCTGTAAATTTTCCAGGGTTCCCCGGAACTGCTTTCAAAATTATTCAGGGTGTTATAGAATTTCCCAGGCCGGGGGCTGTCGCCCCCGGCCCCAAGCACGATGTTAATGCTTGTGTGTGTATTTTGGTGTGTGCGTGCATGTGCGTGTGTGCGTGCATGTGTGTGTGCGACTTATTCGTATGTGCTTGACATCGCATGTGCTTGACATCGCTTGAGGTTCGCGCATGGCTGCTAGTTGAGGCCTCATCAAGGCCTGGGGCACGGGGAGGGGGGGGAGCAGAGGGAGGAGGAGCGGGGGACTTCCATCTGGAGAGATTTTCATTCAGTCAGTTTGGTGCTTGCATGCTGCCATACAAGATGCAAGCACTCAAGCCCAGCACTCGTAGGGAGGTCTGGTCAGGAGGGGAGCCTCTTGCTGGGATGGCTCCCTCTCCCCTTTCTGGCTGACCTTTCCCTCTTCTTCCCATTCTTACTGTCATTTCTAAAACTCACTGCAAATCACCCGGAACTACATTTATAATTTTACCGGGTTCCCCGGAATCGCAGGGGCCGTCGTCCCTACAAATTTCCGGGGTACCCGGACCAGCTTTGGGCTACCCCTCCGGGGCAGCCCAAAATTTTGTTATTTTTTCCGGGCCCCGGACGGGTTGTACTTCCCTGCTAGGAACCTCTTGAGCCTCTTAACCCCTGGCCATACAGCAAGGATGCTATTTGACAAGGCATTCAGTTTGAGAAGATTATGAACGGGGCCCAGAGGAATTACCGAGGCCTGATGCATATTCTGAATCCACCCCCTCCTCCCCATATGAACATCTCTGCCAACAAACCAAAAGTAAGGAAAGAGGTAGGTCTAATTGCTGTGCGACTTAGTTTGACTGCCTGGGTATATATATTAATTTTTTAATAGCCTTTAGTTTGAAAGCCAAAGCCTAACACCTACGCGTACCTTCGGTTGAGGCTTGCACAACACTGGGAACTCCTCAGTGAGGAAACCCTGCTCTTTGCCCAGAGCTTGAGCCCACTCAAAGTCAAACACTCCCTGCAGAAAAGACAGGTGTGTCTGCTTGTGTCAGGTTCAGTCTGGCACTGTGGAATGACGTTTGGTAACTGCATTTCCTATATGCATAGTTGGAGCTTATACATAAATCAGTTCCTGACGTCTTTACCTGCACAGGTTGACCCTCTCTTAGCTAGGCCTTACACATGAGCCCTCACCTAAATGCAGGCACTGCTACCTATCCGTTCTAAATTACAAAAACGAGCCCTCACCTGAAAGCAGTCGCTGATGCCTATCCGCTCTAAGCACTTGTGCGCGTGTGCACGGTCCGCGTTGGTCAAGATGTACTTTGGAAGGTCGATCCTGCAGGGGTCAGGGTGAACATGGCGTGGTCATGTTGATTACATGGGATTTGGGTACGCGTACTGGTAGGCACATTCTTAGCAATCGTCTTATGCCTAACAGCTAGCATTTGCAACGTTTACGTTCAAGTCGCCTTCTTCATTTCTCGTACGAGCAGGTGGGCCTAAGGCCGTCTTCCGCGTGATATACAGCAGGCCGCGTTTAACACAGCCGCGTGATATACAGCAGGCCGCGTATCATACAGCCGCGTGATATACAGCAGAGACATAAAAGCACCACATCGACAAGTAGGAGCAAAGGTAGAGAATGCAAATAAGCAAGCGTTCGTGCTGTTCGCGTGCGTTTGATTGACCAAATTTCAGTGCTAACAATTGCGCGCGTTAGGTTGGCTGGAGCCATGCTTACGTGTTAATATAGATTACCAGCCTGTGACGGAGCAATAAGTGTCCATGCAACCGGTAATAAAAAACGGGGGCTGTTGTGTTTAGTTCTTGACAAACACATGCCTGTCCATCTACACGGTCCATACATGTTAATGTGTACATACATAGCAAACATAGGCAGGTATATCTCTACATCTATATATGGATACATAACTGCAGACAGTCTCGACCAACCCTGTATGAAAATACAGTCCCGGCCAAATCCACACACACACGCTTGCACACTCACGAGCGTAGAATCTCACGGACGAGGGCGTCAGGGTGCAACATGACTTGGTAGTCCAGGGGCGTGTGAACACTAGAGTGCCAGTCGTCGTAGCATATCTTGTACCCGCTTGCCTGTGGCCGAACACGAGCGATTGAGATGAATGTCAAGATACATATGAAGCAAGCCACAGACATGTAGCTTGCATGCTCGTGAAGATGTCAAGGTTGAGCGCAGGAAGGTTGTGACAGAACCATGTGATATGTGATGCGCTGAAAATTGCCTGCACTTTTGTGATTTGGGCGGAAATATTAGAGGAATATGATAATGGTAAAGCTTGACAATTCGTGGCCAACAAGTTGTGTGCACAGGGCTTTGCGCAGTGATGAAAGAACGAGAAGCACGTAAGCTGCACACACAAGAGGTGTTTCCCTGAACAGGTAGTAACTAAGGTTATGGAGTGTGCAAGTATCAATTTTTGCAAAAGCTGGGAGGGCAATAAATGCCTGCGCAAGCCTCCATGACACTGCCCCTGGTGAGACTGGCACTTCCAGGAATGAAGAGCGAGTAAGTTCGGCAGAACGCGTGCTTGACCTTATGTACGTTGGACTTTTTGCTTATAGATACTGTATAAGCATCACGTATAGTATACTTGCATTTAAGCAACCTTGAGAGCGAGTAAGTGTTGGGGAACAAGGATCGTGCAGTGACAAAGCCTGAGCAGCATCCTCACCACGAGCCCGCTCAGGGTCGTCCCATACTTTGCGTACAATGCGGCGCACATCTCCACGACATCCTCCTGAGGAATGCCCAGCTTGATCATGAACTCTGCAGGAATGTACAAAAGTCTTGGGTGAGGATGGTTGCACCTGGATATTGTGCAGCAGCAAACCACACGCCGTGGGCACCCACTCTGGATATACTCCTTGACCAGGCGAGGCATGGTCTCATTCCGGTACAAGCAATCTGGCAGGGTTGCAGAGTACGTGTACGTGTGAGTGTGTTTAAGTGTGTATCTATGTGTGTGTGAGTGCGTGTATGTGCATGTGCATATGTGTGTGTGTGTGTGTGTGTGAGTGTGTGTGTGTGTGAGTGCGTGTGTGTGTGAGTGCGTGTATGTGCATGTGCACGTGCATATGTGTGTGTGTGTGTGTAGTGTGCGTGTGTGTGCGCGCGTGTGTCTGTGCGTGTGTGCGTGCGTGAGCGTGTGTGTGTATGTGCGTGTGCGTGCGTGCGTGCGTGCGTGTATGTGTGTTGTGTGTGTGTGTGTGTGCGCGCGTGCGTGCGTGCGTGCGTGTGTGTGTGTGTGTGTGTGTGTGTGAGTGCGTGTGTGTGTGTAAGTATGTCTGTTTGTATGTATGTGTGTTTGTGAGTGTGCGCATGCGCGCACGCGTGCGAGTGCATTCATTTAGGTGTTTGCGCACCATCCAGGTCTATCAAAAGGGCCTTTATTTTTCGAGTTGAATCCATTGTAAAAAGCGATTGAAAGTAGTATGACTATTGCTGCATATTCGCACAAAGGATTTTGCTCAACGTTGAAAGTGACAGAAGAGCTGGCTGGCTGGCTGGTCAATTGTTTTATATTTCGTATTTATAATTAGAGTGGGACGGGGATTCCTGGCAATAAATTCGGCAAAGGGCTCACTTCTCTATATATTAAGCTCCAATACGATATAGAAATTTTCATAAAAACAAGTGACGGTTAGTGACCAGCCAGCCAGCCAGCCAGCCCTTCTGTCACCATGGCATTATCTTTGGTGGCTGGACCTAGAGCAAAATGCCATAGTACCAACGATCGACTATCCATTAATTTTTAAGGTGAGTGAGCCCTCGCCACTCAGATATTAAACATTATTTGGCAAAAAAAGAAACTTTGATGATAGGTAATGTCTCGGAGCCCTCTCCGATCCGTAATTTAAATTTAATGCTAGTTTAGCATTTTTGGGGCACGTAGTCGTACAAAACACATCGGTGAAGTGCCCCTTACGAAATTCAGAATAAATCCTAAGATCTTCCTGAATTGAAAACGGAGCTTTCATGAATCTTTTAATTTAGTCTCACGGATTGAACACGCCTCCAATAACAAAATTGCTAATGCTTCCTCAAATATGGTTGGATGGCAGCAAGACGACCAGAACAACCAAAAATGTTCTAGCTAGGAGAAGCGAAGCAGAAAGATGTTGAACAACTTGTAATGGTTTTGTCAGGATCCAGAAATGTTGACATGCTGAAGTGTAAAAGGCAGCCTACCCTTTGTCTCCTAGGAGACAGGCAGGCCTGGGCCCACAGGTGCTTAGAGACCCTCCCTCTACTTTCGCAAGTCAACGTTACACCACCACCTAAATGATTTGGCCTGGGCAGCCAAGCCCAGAACTCGATTTCATTTGATTTGATGATGATTTATCCTGCAATTGTACTGCTGTTATTTTTGGTTGCGGCCGTAGTACATATCAAGGTATGGGTAGGTATGGGCAAGGTATGGACAAGGTATGGACTGCGCATGCTCACACATTTGACTGTTCAAGCCTCGCTGAACAGTCAAGTGCTGTCATGATGTGTCTGCAGACCAGCTGGTCCCTGAATTCTTGAAGAAATTGGTTTGTCACTTCCTCCCCTGGTTTTAAGATTTCTCAGCCAGCTCCTTTTTTGACAAATGTTTATACTGGGAATAAAACTTATGATTGTTATTGTCCTGGAAAGAGCCAAAAACCTCTCTTTTGAAAAGGCTCTAACCTCCTTGACCCCAACAGTCACGGCATGCTGGCTATGCAGGACATTGTACAGACTTACCGCCAATGACCGCGAGGAAACTGGTGGCCGAGTGGTGTGTAGAAATTCGGATTTCTGACAAAGTGTTTTTCCTATTAAAATCGGAGCACAATATGAAAAAGGAATGCTAGATAGTGTAAGCACTACCGGCAAGGATTAGGAAAGGATGTTGATTTGTGTTATGCACCACCCAATGGATTGTTATAGCAAATCACTGTCACTGCAAAGTATAAGACTCAGCACAACAACCAATGACGGTGATTTGATCTGACAGCTGTCACGCCAAATCGTTGGCAGCGATGAATCATGTGACAGAGCAGTTAAGTTGGTTGACAGTTGAGAGTATATTTGTCTTGTTCAATAAGCTGGGTGGCCAGTCTTATTGATAGCCTTTATCTTCTTGATTTGATAGTTTTGATAGTTTTGGTAATAAATTGACAACATGTGAATTCTCCATTAGAGGCGATCCTCAAGAGACGACCCTACCTGTACCGTAAGTTCTCCGATTCTATTTGCTCGTTTAGTCATATTATTGTGTTACCACAATGAGGCCGAGAGGTCCGTCTGAGTCATTGGTCCAAGCTCCGGGAAGGAGCAGCAGTGTAGGAGCCAATCAAATATGAGTGGCACCAGTAGACACACATACGTGTGTGCAGAGAGAGCACAAGGGCATGAGCCAGAGAACTGGTAGAAGCATTAGGGACCACAGCGATGCAAGCTCACTCCTCTGCTGGATGGTTTTTCCACCATGGAGGCCTTTCTTGGTCCGAAGGCGCAATCATTATTGAAGAATGGTTTAAAGCCAGGGTCTCTCTCGAGCAAAGGCTGGGAACTGCACTTCAGACTGCAATCCTCCTAATTCTCTCTCTTTCTCTGCTGTTATTCAAATCCAACTTGCTTGATACACTGACATATACTATATAATGTACCACACACACTCTAGTCGGCTGCCGCGCCTCTCCTCCCCAGGGCTGGGAAGTTTACTCAACCATCTGGCTGAGCATTGAGTAGTTTACTGAAATCAAAACCAGAAAATGCTATCTTCAATAAACTGGCTTCTCCAGCTTAATGAACGAGACTAGGCAAAACAACCTCAACTGAAAAACCAACCAACCAAATCACACGAATCGTCACTGCCAACGTTTAGGCGTGACAAGATGCAGAAACACACTAATTCCCACCTGGAGAATAAAAATTAGCAGGCGTGTCAGTGAAATCAGTTGGTTGGGAGGCAGAAGCCTGCACAGCCCACAAGAAGTATTGCTTGGATATTTTGGGAGTAGTTTTTTGGTTTCCTGGTCAATGATTTTACTGAGGCAATTAGTCCATCGTGCTGTCGGGTTCAAAAAGGTTGCTCTCACCACACGGCTTTCATTGACTTAATTTTTTAACAAGAGTGTGACATCATTGATAAGTCCTACTTCTGAAATCGGCTGATAAGCGTTACTACGTCCACCCACTGTCGTGTGTCTCTGCATCCATTGGGAGGTGCTGGATACAAAACAACATCCTTTCCTGGTTTCTGCCGATGTGAAGAAGAGTGTGTTAGTGTTTTAACACTCTCTTTTTTCTTTCATGTTGAATTTAGCGTCAATAGCAGGCAAACACACAGTAAATTGAAAAGTGGCTGAGGGTGCTGTTACAGGTATTGAGGGTTATCATATGCTGTACTATGCTGATGATTTTTAGAGGTAAGATCACAGGTACTGAGGGTTCCCCGAGCTAATTATTCTCTCCTGTTGCTTTGGTGGGGAGACTCACGGCACTTTGGGCCAATGTATCTCCTTTTCCTTAATTGATGCAGGGAGTGTTTGCTGCCTGCGTATATTTTATTTTCCTTTCTTTTCTTTTCTCCTGTTGCAGAAAAGGTTGTGGCCTTACCTCTCTGTCTGAGTAAGCAAGTTCAGGCAGAAGTGTACGTGTTTGCATGTTGTGACATAAGGATAATTAAGGAACTAAAATTACAACTTGCTTGATTGGTTTTACATTTTTTATTAAATGCTGCAATGTTCCTTTTCCCCCTTAAAAGTGTTTTTGACTGTTGGCTTGATCTCTGTAACCTGCTCTGAAAATACTGAAGGCCTCTCACTTCTGAAAGTACAAACTGTTTTAATGCTTGAGTATCAGACATCTAGCGCATCATGCATTCAAACCATTTATTTGATAACATCAGCAATGTTGATTGCCGATGGTGATACAGAGGGTCTTTTAATGCTCACAAGAACTTCTCGTGCATTGAAATGCAAGTGCAGATGTTGATACTTTTGAGTGAATTTTTGGTCTTAGGGAACCCTCTAATATGTTGTACAGCCATCAGCTGCAGCCCACCCCTTGGAATCATCGGTGGCGTGGAAGTGAAGTGCAGCCAGACAGAAGACTGCACCGCCATGCTCCAGCACCACAGGAACAGTTTCCACTTTTTGGTCAGCTTCAGCCGGACACGCACAGAACAGCTGAGAGACAAGCTGTACAGGAAGATCAAGGAGTGCTTGCCACGTGGGGTCAGCAGCTTCTATCAGCAAGGGCAGCTAGCAATTACAGCAGCAGACCCAGTAGCAGCAAGGAACGGAGCAGCAGCAGCAGCAGTTTACCCTGCCTGGAGGCACGTCGAGGTTGGTGCAGATGGCCTCCACATGGACAGCTGCATCAATCTAGACTGTGTCACATCCTTCACCGATGAGGTGTTGGGTGCCCAGCA
>Ga0307968_1002815_pt1 | contig 14508 bp, 18 predicted proteins | sample OrgLakmetagen650_FD_201834 | JGI IMG/M metagenome (GOLD analysis project Ga0307968, IMG submission 201834) | Saline water microbial communities from Organic Lake, Antarctica - #650 | ecosystem: Environmental > Aquatic > Non-marine Saline and Alkaline > Saline | place: Antarctica: Organic Lake... | reverse complement strand
CCTGCTGCTGCCACCCTTTGTGTACCTCCGCCTCCTGCTCAGCCTGTCTGTGCAGCAAATCACTACCCCCCTGCTGCTGCCACCCTTTGTGTACCTCCGCCTCCTGCTCAGCCTGTCTGTGCAGCAACTCCCTACCCCCCTGCTGCTGCGCAAACTGCACAGCTTGGCCCTTCTGCTGTGGTGGCTGCTCATACCCTCGCCCCCCCTGCTGCTGCGCAAAATGCACAACCTGACCCTTCTGCTGTGGTGGCTGCTCATACCCTCGCCCCCCCTGCTGCTGCGCAAACTGCACAGCTTGGCCCTTCTGCTGTGGTGGCTGCTCGTACCCTGGCCCCTCCTGCTGAGGTGGCTGCACGTACCCTGGCCCCTCCTGCTGTAGTGGCTGCTCGTACCCTAACCCCTCCTGCTGTAGTGGCTGCTCCATTTCCTCCTCCCCCTCCTGTTGCTCCATGAACTGCATGGCCTCTCGAAGGAAATCATCTAGGAACCCGCCGCCTTTGTGACAGCTTTGGGCTCCGCCCCCACCTCCTATGTTTGTGATTGCCGCAGCCGCACCTCCACCATTCAGCCCACCCTCGCTGCCATCACCACACCGCCCTCTCCGTATGTTGTGACCACCATCAACATCACCATCAGCGAAGAGGGCACCACCAGCAGTATCAATGGCACCACAATTGGTCTGCTGAGCAGCAGTCTGCGTGCTGCATGCATGAGAGTCACCACAACCGATAGTGTCTGCAGCCCCCCTGGGTGCGTGTGCCTCCGTGCTGTGTGTGAATTGCGCTGCTGCTCGCCAACCCTTGAAGCCTCCTCGCTGCTCATCCTGTTGCATTTGCCCTGGCTGCTGCTGCTGCTGCTGATGATGATGATGATGTGCATGCTGCTGATGTGCATCCTGTTGCTGCTGCTGATGATGTACATACTGCTGTTGTTGTTCGTACTGCTGCTGCTGCGCATGCTGCTGATGTACATACTGCTGTTGTTGTTCGTATTGCTGCTGCTGGGAGGTGAGTGGTTGTTGGAGCTGTAGCTGGCACAGCAGGTCATCACTGATCAGTGCGTGCACGTGCTGCTGTGTGCGATGGGTGGGGGGCAGAGGCAGAGCTAACGGTTGCACCCAATGACCTGCTAGAGGCAGGGACGGCACCTGGCGATCTGGCTGATGCTTTTGATCTGGCTGTTGCTCTTGATCTGGTCGAGGCAGCTCATGCAAGTGCTGGTTCGACTGCAGATGCTGGCAATGGTGGTGGTGGCGGTGGCCCTGCAACTGCTGGTGCGGGAGATGCACAGGCTGCTGTTGCTGTTGGATGCGCTGTTGGTGAAGATGTCCTTGCAGGGACTGCTCCTGCGGGAGATGCACAGGCTGCTCTTGCTGTTGAATGCGCTGTTGGTGGGGGTGTCCTTGCAGGGACTGCTCCTGCGGGAGATGCACAGGCTGCTGTTGCTGTTGGATGCGCTGTTGGTGGGGGAATCCTTGCAGGGAATGCTCCTGCGGTGGATGCACAGGCTGCTGTTGCTGTTGGATGCGCTGTTGATGGTGGTGTCCTTGCAGGAAATGCTCCTGCGGTGGATGCGCAGCTTGTGCTGCCACCGCCGCCGCAGCAGCAGTAGCATGTTGGTGGTGTTGTCCTTGCAGGGAATGCTCCTGCGGTGGATGCGCAGCTTGTGCTGCCGCCGCCGCAGCAGCAGCAGCAGCAGCAGCTTGCAAGGCAGCACCTGACAGCGGCTGCTGTAAAGAGGTGGACGTGTGTAAATCAGCGGGCAGCTGTGCGGTGAGTGGGGCGTGTGAGTGTGTTAAGGGGCCAGCGTACCGACGGTGCTGCGTTGGCTGCACGTTTGGTCGGTGGGAGTGTGGCTGGGTGATGGCTGGCTGCAGTGTTGCTGTAGATGTGGGTGGTGCGAGAGTTCCTTCTGCTACAGGCCTTTTGTCCTGATGTTTGGAGTCAATGTCAGTCTGTGGTGGCAGTGACGTGCGGAGGCTGGGTGGGGTTGGAGGTAGCAGTGGGTGATGGTGGAGCAGGCCAGTGTTTGGGAATATGAGTTGGGGGTGTGAGGGGGGCACCCCTGCTGCTGCTGCTGCTGCTGCTGCTGCAGTGGTCTGTGGGGCGAGTTGGGAGGAGTTGTACGGCTGATGAGAATGGGGAGGGTGGTGGCTGTGAGGTTGCGAGGATTGGGAGGGGTCGTGCAGTTGCTGTGGGTAGGAGTGTGAGGGCTGCATAAAGTGTGAGGGGTTGTGCGGTTGCAGTGTGAGGGGGTGCGGATGGAAGGGGTGGGGGGTTGGGGGGTTGGGGGCCATCGGATGGTTTTTGGGGGCAGCAGGGGCAGCTTTGCGCGAGAGGCGCTCCAGCTGGGCAGCTGTCATGAGGCGTGCTATGCTCTGTTGTTTGTGCTGCTGCTGCTGCTGCTGCTGCTGCTGCTGCTGCTGCTGCTGGTGCAGGTATTGTTTTTCTTGGATCCGGCGTAACTGCTGTTGCTGATGTTGTGGGTGCCGCTGCTGCTGCAGGTGAGGCTGCTGCTGCTGCTGCTGCTGCTGCTGCTGCTGCACGTTGAATACATCAGCTTCATGCTGCTGCTGCTGCTGCTGCTGCTGCAGGTGACGCTGCTGCTGCTGCTGCTGCCCTACCCTAGCTGACGTCTCCTCCATCCTGTCTGACCCACGCGCAGCTGGCACAGCGTGCACGTCTGGGCTTGCAGAACAGGTTAACCTGGGGGAGGGGGTGGCCTGGGTATGAGGCTCAAGGGAGTGCGCGTGAGCAGGGGCAGCGAGGTTATGAGTAAGGGTGTGTTTGTCGTGGGCCGCACCACCAGCTGTCATGATACTACCCCCAGCTGTCGCCGTGAAGTGCTGCGCTGTGCGAGCTGTCGCGGGGCGTGGCGTCGGCAGCTGCCTGCTGCCCGCTTGTGAGACGCGGCCAAGCCCTTCCCTGATTCCTGTGGTGCGAGTGTGTTTTTGTGTGTGGTGTGTGTGTGTATGTGTGTGTGTGGTGTATGTGTGTGTGTGTGAACCCTTCCCTGATTTCTGCCCGCACTGGGTGGGCAGCATGCTGCTTGCTTGTGGCGCGAGCGAGTTTGAGAGGGGTATTCATGGCACGTGTTAGGACGTGTATATACATGAAATGGTGGGCAGCATGCTGCTTGCCTGTGGCGCGAGTTTGATGAAAATATTCATGGCACGTTTGTGTATAAACCGGGGTAGGCGGCATGCTGCTTGCCTGTGGTGCGAGCAAGTTTTAGAGGGATGTTCAATGCACGTGCACACACACACACACACACATACACACACACACATGTACAAACACGTGACGACCATGTTTGCAGCAGATTACGTTAAAACACAGCAGAACCTACATGACACTGCTCAAGGCGGAGTTTGCCGAGTCTGCAAAACAACCTCTCACATGTGATCAGAACAAAAATGCAAACTCTCTTACATCTTTTTACCCCGGTGGAGAGGCAACGTGCTGCTTGTCTATAGCCCTTGTCTCACACCACAACCTGCAGAATCTGTGCTGCTTGTCTAAAGCCCTTGACTCACACCACAACCTTGCCTCACACCACACCCTTGTCCCACACCACAATCTGCCGAATGGGAGCTGCAAAACAGGCAGGCTAGCAGCCGCACGAGCTGCAACAGACGCCCAGTGCAAAGTTGTGCAAAGTTGTGCAAAATTGTGCAAAAACCGCCCAGTGCAAAGTTGTGCAAAGTTGTGCAACAGACGCCCAGTGCAAAGTTGTGCAAAAAACGCCCAGTGCAAATTTGTGCAAAACTGTGCAAAACTGTGCAAAGTTGTGCAAAGTTGTGCAACAGACGCCCAGTGCAAAGTTGTGCAAAGTTGTGCAAAGTTGTGCAAAGTCGTGCACCAGACGCCCAGTGCAAAGTTGTGCAAAGTTGTACAAAGTTGTGCAAAGCTGTGCAAAGTTGTGCAAAGTCGTGCAACAGACGCCCAGTGCAAAGTCGTGCAAAGTTGTGCAACAGACGCTCAGTGCAAAGTTGTGCAAAGTTGTGCAAAGTTGTGCAACAGACGCCCAGTGCAAAGTTGTGCAAAGTTGTGCAACAGATGCCCAGTGCAAAGTTGTGCAAAGTTGTGCAAAGTTGTGCAACAGATGCCCAGTGCAAAGTTGTGCAACAGACGCCCAGTGTAAAGTCGTGCAAAGTCGTGCAAAGTTGTGCAACAGACGCCCGGTGCAAAGTTGTGCAAAGTTGCGCAAAGTTGTGCAACAGACGCCCCGTGCAAAGTTGTGCAAAGTTGTGCAACAGACGCCCAGTGCAAAGTTGTGCAAAGTAGTGCAAAGTTGTGCAAAGTTGTGCAAAGTCGTGCAACAGACGCCCCGTGCAAAGTCGTGCAAAGTTGTGCAAAGTTGTGCAAAGTTGTGCAAAAAACGCCCAGTGCAAAACTGTGCAAAACTGTGCAAAGTTGTGCAAAGTTGTGCAAAGTTGTGCAACAAACGCTCAGTGCAAAGTTAAGCAAAGTTGTGCAACAGACGCCCGGTGCAGAGTTATGCAACAAATGCCCGGTGCAAAGTTGTGCAAAGTTGTGCAACAGACGCCCGGTGCAAAGTTGTGCAAAGTTGTGCAAAGTTGTGCAACAGACGCCCGGTGCAAAGTTGTGCAACAGACGCCCTGTGCAAATTTGTGCAAAGCTGTGCAAAGTTGTGCAAAGTTGTGCAACAGACGCCCCGTGCAAAGTCGTGCAAAGTTGTGCAAAGTTGTGCAAAGTTGTGCAAAAAACGCCCAGTGCAAAGTTGTGCAAAACTGTGCATAGTTGTGCAAAGTTGTGCAACAAACGCTCAGTGCAAAGTTGTGCAAAGTTGTGCAACAAACGCTCAGTGCAAAGTTGAGCAAAGTTGTGCAACAGATGCCCAGTGCAAAGTTGTGCAAAGTTGTGCAAAGTTGTGCAACAGATGCCCAGTGCAAAGTTGTGCAAAGTTGTGCAAAGTTGTGCAACAGATGCCCAGTGCAAAGTTGTGCAACAGACGCCCAGTGTAAAGTCGTGCAAAGTCGTGCAAAGTTGTGCAACAGACGCCCGGTGCAAAGTTGTGCAAAGTTGCGCAAAGTTGTGCAACAGACGCCCCGTGCAAAGTTGTGCAAAGTTGTGCAACAGACGCCCAGTGCAAAGTTGTGCAAAGTAGTGCAAAGTTGTGCAAAGTTGTGCAAAGTCGTGCAACAGACGCCCCGTGCAAAGTCGTGCAAAGTTGTGCAAAGTTGTGCAAAGTTGTGCAAAAAACGCCCAGTGCAAAACTGTGCAAAACTGTGCAAAGTTGTGCAAAGTTGTGCAAAGTTGTGCAACAAACGCTCAGTGCAAAGTTAAGCAAAGTTGTGCAACAGACGCCCGGTGCAGAGTTATGCAACAAATGCCCGGTGCAAAGTTGTGCAAAGTTGTGCAACAGACGCCCGGTGCAAAGTTGTGCAAAGTTGTGCAAAGTTGTGCAACAGACGCCCGGTGCAAAGTTGTGCAACAGACGCCCTGTGCAAATTTGTGCAAAGCTGTGCAAAGTTGTGCAAAGTTGTGCAACAGACGCCCCGTGCAAAGTCGTGCAAAGTTGTGCAAAGTTGTGCAAAGTTGTGCAAAAAACGCCCAGTGCAAAGTTGTGCAAAACTGTGCATAGTTGTGCAAAGTTGTGCAACAAACGCTCAGTGCAAAGTTGTGCAAAGTTGTGCAACAAACGCTCAGTGCAAAGTTGAGCAAAGTTGTGCAACAGACGCCCGGTGCAAAGTTATGCAACAAATGCCCGGTGCAAAGTTGTGCAAAGTTGTGCAACAGACGCCCAGCGCAAAGCTGTGCAAAGTTGTGCAAAGTTGTGCAACAGACGCCCGGTGCAAAGTTGTGCAACAGACGCCCTGTGCAAATTTGTGCAAAGTTGTGCAAAAAACGCCCAGTGCAAAGTTGTGCAAAGCTGTGCAACAGACGCCCAATCCAAAGTTGTGCAAAGTTGTGCAGCAGACGCCCAGTGCAAAACTGTGCAAAGTTGTGCAACGTTGTGCAAAGTTAAGAACAGACGCCCAGCGCAAAGTTGTGCAACAGATGCCCAGTGCAAAGTTGTGCAAAGTTGTGCAAAGTTGTGCAAAGTTGTGCAACAGGTGGCTTGCAAATAAGTAAGGTTGGCCAGAAGCATATGTATATATACGGTGCATATACGGTATTTATAGCAGGGAAATCACCGTTAATACAGTCATATACGGTGCATACATACGATTCTGGCCAACCCTACAAAGAAGGGATCTGCTCACCTGCCAGCCTTGCCGCTGTCACTCCTCCTAATGCAAGAGTGTGCTGCCCACCAGCACCAGCACCAGCACCAGCACCACCCAGTGTTTGTGCTGTAGTGAGGGGTGCCCTGCTTTTCACACCGCCCAGTGCGGCTGCTTGGGCTCGTGGAGTGGGGTGCTGGTTTAATGTGCGCACAGATGCAGCTACTGGTGATGTGGGGGCAACTTTCAGCGGTGGCGGCTGCCGCTGTGGTGGAAGGTGCTTGGTGGGAGCAGGCCTATTTTGGGAGGCAGCCCCTGAGAGGCAAGAGTATGTGTTTGTGTGTGTACGTGTTTGTGCATGTGTGTGTGTGTGTGTGTGTGTGTGTGTGTGTGTGTGTGTGTGTGTGTTTGTGCATGTGCATGTGTGTGTGCGTGTGCGTGTGTGTGTTTGCATGTTTTTCTACGTGTATGTGTATGTAAGTGTTTGTGTTTGCATGTTTTTGTACGTGTATGTGAATGTAAGTGTTTGTGTTTATGTTTTATGTGCTTGTGATTGCAGGCAGATCCCCAAAGCCAGGTACAGCGGCCATATTCATAGTATCTGAAATATTCTGGGCAAGCCTAGCAAGGAGTCATCATACGAACAAAGAGAGGAGAGGAGAGGGGAGAGGGAACCACGACTGTCCTGAACCATGTATATATGGTGTAAATCCGGTATTTTGGCAGGGATTTCACCAAATATACGGCCATATACGGTGCATAAATACAGTTCTAACCAATCCTAATAATCACGCAGCGGGTGAGGCCACCCTCTCCTCGTTCAGTTACAGAGGTAAGGGAAGCTGGAAACAAGAGAGTGATGATCTATGGACAAGTGGTGATGCAATCTATGGACAATGGTGATGCAATCTATGGACAATCTAAGGTTCAAACGTTCACACACACATATACACAAACACGGACAATATATTTTCATACACACACACATGCACACACACACATGCACACACACACACACACACATACACACACACACATGCACACACACATGCACACACACACTATCTCACCTGCTGCATTTGCACGTGCATTAATCCGCGCTGCAGTGGCAGCAGACAGAACACGAGGGGTGGCGCCTGAGGCACTGCTTGGATCCCTGCCAGCATTTGCACTCCCAGCACCCACACGTGCATGACTGACCCCCACCGTGGCTTGTGTTTTTTCTGCAGGCGCCGATGGGAGCAAAGGGGTAGCTGCGGTGGCGGTGCTGTTGGTAGGGCCAGACACTGTGGTGGCAGGCAAGCGGTGCTTGCGCAGGCTCAAGCTGCGTTTGCTGTCTGCGCTGCCTGGTGCAGGAGTGGCCTGCTTTGTGAGGGGGACAACGGAAGAGGCAACAGCAGCAGCAGCAGCAGCAGCAGTAGCAGGGTCTGGTGCAGGGGGGCATTGCTCTGCTGCCTCTGCTGGCGCTGCCTCATGCCCCTCTATGTGCTGCTGCTGCTGCTGCTGCTGCTGCTGCTCGTCCTGCTGAGTCTTGTAGTTTAGGGGAAGGACTTGCCGCTGCTGCTGCTGCTGCAAACGAGAGGAGACTGACTGCAGGCGTCGTGCCTTCAGCATCTGCACGACACAGAGTGTGGATGTGGCTGTGTCAGGTTGGCCAGCATCACACATGTACAGGGTGGGCCAAAATAATACATACATACCGTGTATACACGTAGGGTTGGCCAGAACCATATATATACGGTGTATATACGGTATTTTTGGCAGGGAAATCACCAAATATACGGTCATATACGGTGTTTATATACGGTGCTGGCCAACCCTATATATACGGTATTATAGCTTAGAATCACTTTACATACATACGGTCATATGTGGCGTACATATACGGTTCTGGCCAACCCTCCACATGTATGCTGCAAACTAATGTACACAACTTGAGGTTCCTGAGAGCCGAAAACGCCAAGTGATAACTGGATATGAGTAGGGTTAGCCAGAACCATATATACACACCGGATATGACCGTATACTCAGTGATTCTCCTGCCAAAAATGCCGTATATACACCGTATGTATATGTTTCTGGCCAACCCTAGATATGAGACATGGTCTTGCTGGCTCTGTGTGAATGTATAAGCGCAAACGACTCCAACTGTGCCAACATTTTCACACACACACACACACACACACACACACACACACACACACACAACCACACACACACACACACACACACACACACACACACGCACGGACACACACACACACACGCAAACACACACACACACACACATGGAGGGTCAACAATGAGAACGACCCCAAAGAGATGTTCAGAGGGTCGATCAAGAACCAAGGTTTGCTCAATGATTTAGGTCCTAGGAAAGATGTGTGTAATGAAACCTGGTTTGAGCTCTGTAAGTAGATGCAGCCTTAGCCCTACGCATAAGACACGTGTAAAGCTGAATAGCATGCCTTTTAAACTACACATCTTGTGGTGTTCACTTATTTCTTAATACCAAGCACTGATAATACGTATGTATGGGACAATCATACGTATGTATGGGACAATCATACGTATGTTTGGGACAATCATACGTATGTATGGGACAATCATACGTATGTATGGGACAATCATACATATGTTTGGGACAATCATACGTATGTTGGGGACAATCATACGTATGTTGGGGACAATACGTATGTTTGGGACAATCATACGTATGTATGGGACAATTATACGTATGTTGGGGACAATCATACGTATGTTGGGGACAATCATACGTATGTTGGGGACAATCATACGTATGTATGGGACAATCATACGTATGTATGGGACAATTATACGTATGTTGGGGACAATCATACGTATGTATGGGACAATCATACGTATGTTGGGGACAATCATACGTATGTTTGGGACAATCATACGAATCTGGCCAGCCCTATCATTTTTGTGTGGCGTGTAGCAGCCCCCTCTCAGCCCTGCTGCGGATCATAATAAGAGCAGCACTGATTGCGCACGATGTGAAGTGATGCGCCACTATAATATGAGCAGCAATGATTACGCACGATGTGAAGTGATGCGCTACCATATTATGAGCAGCACTTACTGCGCACGATATGAAGTGATGTGCTACCATAATATGAGCAGCAATGATTACGCACGACGTGAAGTGATGCGCTACAATCAGAGGTCAAAACGCCAGTTTGTGCAACGTGCATGTGTGTGTGTGTGCGCGTGTGTGTGTGTGTGTGTGCGTGTGTGTGTGTGCGTGTGTGTGTGTGTGCGCGCGTGTGACATGCCACAAAATGTGAGTTATGGCTGCACAAACGCGCAAGAGAGTGCTGGAGAGTTGAACTTGATTTGCAGCTTTAGCACAGGCCTGCCGCGTGGAAAGCAAGGCCCAATTTCCAGCGATCAAGCATAATATGCAGAGCAATAAAAGCTTGAGCCATGTGAGCCATGTGGGCCATGCGCATCAGCAAACCAGTCTGGCGACGTGGAAACCCAACGCCCCCGACAAATGCAGCCACTCTCACCTGCAGGCTCCCTGGGAGAGGGGGAGAGGGGGAAGGCTGAGTGATCGATGTGTGCTCAGGCTCCAATGCCAGCCCATCATTGCCGTTGCTGCTGCCTCTGCTTGTGGGACGGCCATGAGAAAGAGGGATCAGGGCATCTGGGACGCTGTTGGTGCCGGGGCCTGCACCAAAGACTTGGGCTATTGGGGGAGCATATGTGGGCTCGTTGTCTGGACTGGAGGCCCAATCTCCTAAGTAGCGCTGCTCCTGGTGCTGGCCTGCTGAAACTTGTACTGTCAAGGGGGATGCTGTAGCACAATGGGTGTCCGGTGTTGGCAGAATGTTTACGCTCATTAACTTTCCATCGTATTGGCTGACACCCTGGCCATCTTCTCGCTGCTGTTCATGCAAATGCTGCTGCTGGTCTTGCTGCTGGTTTAAATCATGGCTAGAACGACGAGACGAGCCAGACTGGACATTGACTTTTCGGACGAAACTGTGGACCGTGTCTTGCTCATCACAGCTCTGGCGCAATGCACCGTCAAGACTTCGGCATGCTGGTGGTGGGCTGGTTCGTGCTGGTAGCTGGTAGTGGAGTGGGGACACCATGCAAGTTCTGCAGGACAAGCAGGGGCCAGAGTTACGATTAGGCTTGCAAACAAGACCCTTGCGTGTTGTTCCAGGTATGAATCTCACCAGTGGCTCAGCATTGCGGCCAGTAGATGACCAGTGGGGGCCTCGCAAAAAAAGCCCAGTCAAACTTTTGGCACATTTTTTATGGGTGAGCACAGGCCACACGCGCTTGATGTATTTATATAATATTTGATAAGATAAATTATTCTTTTCTGTATAAACTAACTGGTTCTATTCACAGCTATGGACTAATACTTGGAAACTTCAGTAGTACTGCAGCATGTTGTGACTTTCCCTTAGTAACAAAACAGAACATGAGAGCAATTCATCTGCCATGTGCGGGCATTCACAAACCACACGTATCGCCACATCTGCCGCACCCGTGCGTGAACAGCCACGTGCCATCTCGCGTGTCATGCGCTCGCATGGCACAAACTCCCAGGCGCCTATCTCACCCTAGTATGGCAGCAGGAGTAGGACGCACAGCTGACCTGCCCACTTCAGCAACCTTTACGGTAACCGGCCATAGTGCTCCAAGCCCAGCAACAGCAGAGGAAGGAGCTGGCTATTTGCCTCCTCCTATGGAGCAGTGGTCAGAAGACCCTGTGCTGATGTCAGGGTAGGTAGACTGTGCCGACGTATGTAGATGTTACACACCAAAACGTGTACACAAACGCATACACACACTGCACACTGCACACAAATGCGCACACACACGCACACGCACGCACACACACAAACACACACACACACTCACACACACACTCACTCACACTCACACTCTCACACACACTCACACACACACACACACACACACACACACACACACACACACACACACACACACACACACACACACACACACACACACACACACACACACACACACTCACACACACTCACACGCACACACACACACACACACACACACACACACGCATGTACGCACAGGTGTGAAGTGGATGGCCCACGATTGAACGTGGCTGTGCTGCTGAGTGGGGGTGTGGACAGCAGTCTGGCGCTAAGGCTCCTTGTCGCTGCTGGGCACTACTGCAAGGCCTTCTACCTCCAGATCTGGTTCCAGGTTTGGACGGGTGGGGGTGGGGTTTCAATTCGGTTGAGTGTTGATGTTGGTGTGGGTGTGGGTGTGGGTTTGGGTGTGTGCGTAAGCATGTTAGGGGCAAACGTGGGGTGTTCTGCACTGGTGAAAGGGTGTTACTGCTTATTATGCATGACGTCATTTGACCAGATTGGTCAGTAGCTCCATGCGTAAGCATGTTAGGGGCAAAAGTGGGGTGTTCTGCACTGGTGAAAGGGCGTTACTGCTTATTATGCATGACGTCACTTGACCAGATTGGTCAGTAGCTCCATGCGTAAGCATGTTAGGGGCAACAGTGGGGTGTTCTGCACTGGTGAAAGGGCGTTACTGCTTATTATGCATGGCGTCATTTGACCAGCTTGATCAGTAGCTCCATGTTCAAGGTCAACAGCTATGATACTTATATTCTCTTCCAGGCATAAAACCTGCAGTGGTTATCGAAACACAAGGACGTAGATGTAAGGATGTAGGGCGTAGGGATATATGTAGTGTTGGCCAGAACCATATATATATATATATATATATATATATGGTGTATATACGGTATTTTTGGCAGGGAAACCACCACATCTATGGTGTATATAAACGGCTCTGGCCAACTCTTGATATATGAGTCTTGTATTTAGAGCTGACCAGGACCTTATATTAATGATTCTTTAGGTATAAAGATTTATGGTTTATACTGGTTTTTTTGACAGGAAATCGCCATATGTCCATACATGGGCATGTGCGGTGAATATCTACGGCTCTGGCCAACCCTACAACGTGTATAAGTAAGCACGAGGAATTAGGGTTGGCCAGAATTATGTATATAGGTTAAGGGTTTTAGGATTTATGGTGTATATACGGTGCTTGTGGCAGGGAAATCACCAAACGTACGGTCAATAAGATGCACACCTGCGGCCAACCCAAAGGTTAGGACTCGGAGATGTTGAAAACAACCGTATAAAAACCGAAAGTTTGTGCAACACAAAAGAAGCTAGCAGCCACAGAGCTTACACACACACATACAAACACACACGCACACACACATACATACACATTCCAATTAAGTGTGTCGTGTGTGTACTACTTCGCCATGCAATAGAATGGCGAACTATGCCATTGTATGCTTCTATGTTCCGTTAATTGCATTCCCAATCGCACTCGCCATTCTGCGCTGCAGGAGGACTTCCGCAACTTCTGGGACTCATGTCCGTGGGAGGAGGACCTGCAGTATGCCAAGAAGGTGCGCACATGCAGTGTGTTTGCTATACCACAAGGCATTTAAATAAGGCCCAGCAGCAAGGTATCTTAATAAGGCCTGGCAGCAAGGTATTTCAATAAGGCCTGGCAGCAAGGTATCTTATTAAGGCCTGGCAGCAAGGCCTGATGCCAAGGTATTTCAATAAGGCCTGGTGGTTAAGGTATCTTGATAAGGCCTGGCAGCAAGGTTTCTTAATAAGGCCTGGCAACAAGGCCTGGTGGTCAAGGTATTTCAATAAGGCCTGGTGGCCAGGGTATTGCAACAAGGCCTGGCAGCAAGGTGTCTTGATAAGGCCTGGCAACAAGGCCTGGTGGCCAAGGCAACAAGGCCTGGTGGCCAAGGTATTTCAACAAGGCCTGGTGGCTAAGGTATTTCAACAAGGCCTGGTGGCCAAGGTATTGCAACAAGGCCTGGTGGCCAAGGTATTGCAACAAGGCCTGGTGGCCAAGGTATTGCAACAAGGCCTGGCAGCAAGGTATCTTAATAAGGCCTGGCAGCAACGTATCTTGATAAGGCCTGGTAACAAGGTATCTTGATAAGCCTGGCAACAAGGCCTGGTGGCCAAGGCAACAAGGCCTGGTGGCCAAGGTATTTCAACAAGGCCTGGTGGCTAAGGTATTTCAACAAGGCCTGGTGGCCAAGGTATTGCAACAAGGCCTGGCAGCAAGGTTTCTTAATAAGGCCTGGCAGCAAGGCCTAGTGGCCAAGGTATTGCAACAAGGCCTGACAAGTCCCTCAAACATTGGCCCTTGGAAGAAGGTAGTGCACGACGCATACTCAGAAGGTGCAGAACACGAACCGACGAAGGTGCGCTACGCATACTCAGAAGATGCACTACACATACCAACGTTGTACACTATGCATACTCAGAAGGAGTGGTCGTGCACGACACATACTCAGACAGAGGGGTCGTGCACGACGCATACTCAGAAGGAGGGTCCGTGCACTATGCATACTCAGGAGATTGTGCACGATGCACACTCAGAAGGAGGGGTCGTGCACTACGTACATTCAGAAGGAGCCGTACACGACGCATACTCAGAAGGAGGTCGTGCACGACGATACTCAGAAGGAGGGGTCGTGCACGACGCATACTCAGAAGGAGGGGTCGTGCACGACACATACTTAGAAGGAGGGGTCGTGCACGACGCATACTCAGAAGGAGGGTTCGTGCACTACGCATAGTCAGGAGGTTGTGCACGACGCATACGCAGAAGGAGGGGTCGTGCACTATGCACACTCAGAAGAAGGGGTCGTGCACGATTTGTACTCAGAAGGAGGTCGTGCACAACGCATACTCAGCAGGAGTGGTCGTGCACTACGCATACTCAGAAGGAGGTCGTGCACAACGCATACTCAGAAGGAGGGGTCATGCACGACGCATTCTCAAAAGGAGGTCGTGCACTACGCATACTCAGAAGGAGGTCTTGCACTACGCATACTCGGAAAGAGGTCGTGCACGACGCAAATTCAGAAGGAGGGGTCGTGCACGACGCCCAGACGGTGCACACACAGTGCTTTGCCTGCAGTTATGTGGTGTGTAAGTGATGTGATGTATAAAGAAAAGAAAAAAGAAAAAAACTACACAGGCAGTGAAAACCACTCCCCACATTAATTAAGGAAAAGGAGCCACTCTGGTACCAAGTACCGTAAAGCTCCTCCACCGCTTAAATGAAACGTAACTATTTCGGCCCTACTTTCCAAGGGGCCTGCAGTCCACGCCTAGTGCCAGGGCCTGCGGTGCCAGGGCCAGGGCCAGCGGTGCCAGTGCCAGGGCCACGCCCAGTGCCAGGGCCACGCCCAGTGCTAGGGCCTGCGGTACCAG
>Ga0307968_1002811_pt1 | contig 14531 bp, 9 predicted proteins | sample OrgLakmetagen650_FD_201834 | JGI IMG/M metagenome (GOLD analysis project Ga0307968, IMG submission 201834) | Saline water microbial communities from Organic Lake, Antarctica - #650 | ecosystem: Environmental > Aquatic > Non-marine Saline and Alkaline > Saline | place: Antarctica: Organic Lake... | reverse complement strand
CTCATGTGCCCTACCTGAGTGAAGAAAAGGGTGGTGTGGTGTAGCGTGGCTCTTGGGGTGTTCTGTGTGGTGTGGCTCTTGGGGGGGTGTTCTGTGTGGTGTGGTGTAGTGTGGTTTTTGGGGTGTTATGTGTGTGTGGTGTAGTGTGGCTTTTGGGGTGTTATGTGCGTGTGGTGTAGTGTGGCTCTTGGGGTGTTATGTGTGTGTGGTGTAGTGTGGCTTTTGGGGTGTTCTGTGTGGTGTGGTGTAGTGTGGCTCTTGGGGTGTTCTGTGTGTGTGGTGTAGTGTGGCTTTTGGGGTGTTCTGTGTGGTGTGGTGTAGTGTGGCTCTTGGGGTGTCTGTGTGGTGTGGTGTAGTGTGGCTTTTGGGGTGTTCTGTTTGCACACTCAACCCCTCCTCCGCCGCCACCACGGAAAAAGGTCCCTCTCATCTTGATTGCCAAAACTTGAAGGAATGGATGAAGAAGGATGAGGTTTGTCGGCACCGTAACCGTTTTGTGTACAGTATATAGACAAGTACAGTATATAGACAATGTACAGTATATAGACAATGTACAATATAGACAATGTACAGTATATAGACAAAATGGTTACAATGGTTACAATGGGGGGTGACCTTCAGCCAGGTTGTTTGACTGATCGGCTGCTGACTGGTCTTTGGCCAGCCACAAGTAGATCCATAAGCTCAGAAAGTACAGTAAAGACAAAGGCGCTTCCATGCCGCCAGGAAGCTGACCGAAGAGTGGAGGATAGAGGATGGTAGTGCTAGATGAACACAGGACATTTTCAGTAATTTTGCATTTCGACGACGTCAGCAGTCAGTTGCTGGGCCCGGTCAAGCAGACACAGACACACACGCGTACACACACACACACGCATACACTCACTCTCGTGCTCCCACAGGAACGGCATCCTCGCATGGGTGCTAAAGAAGGCCGGACCTGCCACTGTTGCCCTTGAGAACGCTTCCCAGCTGGAAGAGAGGGAGAAGGAGTTGGAGGTCTTGCTTCTAGGCTACTTCAAAGAAGCTAAGGTGGGGCGCTGTGTGTGACTTTGTGCACATGTGTGCATACGCCTGTGCTTCTAGGCTACTTCAGAGAGGCTAAGGTGAGGTGCTGTGTGTGACTTTGTGCATATGTGTGCTTACGCCTTATGCTCATTGCAAGAAACCATGTCAGTGTTCTCTATTTCTCAGCACCTTTTTTCGGCGTGCAAGGCGTGCACATAGAAGTACACCCAAGTACAAACACGCCAACATACTTACATACACGTACGTACACACGCACTCACACATGCACTTATAAGCATAAGCATATGTAGCACTAGTCAAAACACACATCCACGCACACATGCATGTATGTGTTTACGTGTACACACACGCAAATACATACGTACACACACAGACACACACACACACACACACAGACACACACAAACACATGCACACACCTTCACCAGGGTGATGATGTGGAGGCCTTCCGCAAATTGGGCGCAACCTCTGAGGACGTCGCCTTCGCTGAAACTTCTAATGCCGAGGTGGCTAAGGCCGCAGGCCTGAGCAAGCATGGCTTCGTGATCATCAAAAACTTCAAGGGTGAGTGAGGTTTCACTTTGATGCCGCGGGCGTCATATGCCCGAGGGTGTGCATTAATTACAAAGCTCGCCAAACTGATCAGGCTGCGCGCCTGGACGAGTTTGCTTTGTTGAAAACCAGGTGCTTTTGCGTCAAGGGCGAGCGGGTTATCAAAATTAAACACGCTCACGTGCGCAGGTGAGCCTCGTGAGACTGTCCCTTACGCGGGTGAGGACATGAGCGATCTCAAGGACTTCATCACAGCTGAGAAGCTGCCCCTGACCATCGAATTCACGCAGCAGAACACGGACAAGATCTTCAGCAGCGGCATCAACAAGCAGGTGGGGAGGGGGGTGCTGTTTGGGCCACTGCGTACGGCTTCATGGTGTGTAGATTGTGGGTGGAGTCTGTGGTTTTGGTCTGTGGTGGAGTGGAGTGGAGTGGAGCGGAGTGGTCTGTAGTGGAGTCTGTGGTTTGTGTACGGCTTCACGGTGTGTAGATCGTGGGTGGAGCCTGTGGTTTTGGTATTGAGACACAATTGAGTTCACGTAGCTGTGACAAAGGGAGATGAGGAGGTCTGCAGCAGATCAAACTGGCCATTAACCAAGTCTCATGCATGCACACACATACACTTGGTAATGAGACATGATTGAGTTCACGTAGCTGCGACACAGAACGACGAGGAGGTCTGCCGCAGATCAAACTGGCCATAAACCAAGTCTCATGCATGCACACACATACACTTGGTAATGAGACATGATTGACTTCACGTAGCTGCGACACAGAGAGACGAGGAGGTCTGCAGCAAATAAACTGGCCATGAACCAAGTCTCATGCATGCACATACATAAACTTGCGCGCGTGCACGCACACACATGCATGCACACACTCACACACACACACACTCTCACACTCACACATACACACACACACACACACACACACCTCATAGGTCATCCTGTGGGCCAAGCCTGCCGACCTTGCTGAGGACGCCCCAGTTTACGTGGCCTTCAAGGAGACCGCCAAGAAGATGAAGGGCAAGCTGGTGCGTGTAATGGGCGCGTGTGTGTGTGTGTGTTGTGCGTGCGTGTGTGTGTTGTGCGTGTTTTATGCTGAATGACCCCTTGGCCGCCCAAAGATGAAGCCGGCATGATATGTGGCTGCTATACTTAACTGCGATTACTATGCTGCTGCTTGATTTAATGGTGTTGCTGTTATATGCTTTGATTTTTGATCCCATTTATACACACACAAAACAGATGCTGTCGACTGTGGAGCTCAAGGGCACACACATTCGCGCGCGCACACACACACACACGCACACACACAAACTCACACAAACACTCACAAACACCCACAAACACTCACAAACACTCGCAAACACTCGCAAACTCTCACACACTCACACTCTCACACTCACACTCACACATACACATACACTCACAGTGGACAACGAGGGCCCCACCCATACACTCACACATACACATCCACTCAGGTGTTTGTGACAGTGCACAACGAGGGCCCCACCCACACACTCACACATACACATCCACTCAGGTGTTTGTGACAGTGGACAACGAGGGCCCCACCCACGGACCCGTGACCAAGTTCTTTGGCCTAGCTGATGCTGCCTCCCCTGCGGTACGTGCTGTGTGTGTGCGTGCGTGTGTGAGTACGTGTCGGTGCCTCCCCTGCGGTCCGTGCTGTCTGTGTGAGTACGTGTCGGTGTTATGGGTTGCGTATGTGCACACGCCATGCCCGTTCAAACTGCACGCTGTGTGCTTGATGCTGTGCACTCCTAAACCATAAAACAGAGCTAGCAGCCTCCCCTGTCGTACACACCTTGTTCTTATGTGTGTCTGTTTGCGCGTGTGAGCCTGTGCATTTTTGTAATTATGTGTGTTATGATTGTGTGTATGTGTGTGCTCGCGCCATCCTAGCTGTGTTGGTACGACACCTTTTTGATGTATATGCTTGTGCCATGCTTTTGATGTTGCGCTCCCAAACAACAGAACAGGAGGTACTGCGAGGCAAGCTGCTCAACTGTGCAAGTTGATCGCGCGTGTGTGTGTGTGTGTGTGTGTGTGTGTGTGTGTGTGTGTGTGTGTGCGTGTGCGTGCCTATGTGTGTGCAGGTCTTTGGCATCTTTATGGACCAAGCGACAAAAAGTACAAGCTGAACGAGGAAGTGACAGGGGCAAGCTTGCTCAACTGCGCAGACTGATGTCGTGTGTATGTGTGTGTGCAGATCATCGGCTTCTTCATGGACGGCAACAAGAAGTACAAGCTGAACGAGGAAGTGACAGAGGCAAGCTTGCTCAAGTTCTGCCAGGGCGTGGTTGACGGCACAGCACCTGTGAGTGGGGAGAGCACACGTGAACGACTTCGTGTGTAAGTGTGATTGTACATTGTGTTCGTATGTGATTTGTTTTCTCACCCATGGTGGTTGTGTGTTTGACGGCACAACGAGCAGAGTTATATCTTTGCTACGGTGGTTGTGTGTATGATGGCAGGATGGGTGCAGTTATCCTCGCTTGTGCAAAGCGCTGTTATCCTTGCTTGTAGTAATCCTGCTTATAGTTATCCTTGCCCGTGCAAAGCGTGGTTATCCTTGCTTGTGCAAAGCCTCGTGCCCAAGTTTGCCTGGTGGTGTTGATGGCACTGCGCCTTTCGTGTGTATTTGTGTACATGTGTGTGCATGTGTGTGTGTGTGTGCGTGCGTGTGTGTGTGTGTGTGTGTGTGTGTGAGAGAGAGAGAGAGAGAGAGAGAGAGAGAGAGAGAGAGGGGGTGTATTTGTCCGTGCGTGCGTGAGCGTGTGTGTATGCGTGTGTGTGGACAATAAGTAGGATGTTCCTAAATCTATGTGCTGGTGTTGCCTGTACAAAGCTTAAAGCAAACTCTCATCTTTGCTGCTAATGGTTCTTGAAAGGGTTTTAAACAAACAGCCTCCTCAAGCCCGTTTCCGTGCCAGAGAAGGCCTTGACAGGACGACAACTCTTACTTGGTTGTGTGCGTTTTGTCCCTTGATGGCTTGCAGCAAGAGTTCAAGTCCGCTGCCGTGCCTGAGAAGGCCACTGATGACGATGGAGTGACCACCGTGGTGGGCAAGACAGTGGACAGCATCGTGATGGACCCCACAAAAGACGTGCTGCTGGAGGTACGCTGTCCCTTATATTCACATGCGTCGTGACAGATGCACGAGGCGGGTAGTGCTGTCCCCTGATCATATGCGTCGTGACAGATGCACGAGGCGGGGAGTTGTGACCAAGATGACGGAAGGATGGAGAAGAACAGAGGAGCAAGAGTGACAGGTCGCTTTGCTGCACTGCAAGACCTGGAGCTCCTGGCATGCAGCAAAGCGCCTGTGTCTCACACTTGCCATGCAGCAAAGCGCCTGTGTCTCACACTTGCCATGCAGCAAAGCGTTTGTGTCTCACACTTGCCACGCAGCAAAGCGCCTGTGTCTCACACTCGACAATGTTACTTAACAACTCAGCAAACTCGGCCGTGTTGCTTAATATGTTATCGATATTTGAGAGAGAGTGAGAGAGAGAGAGAGGCTCTGATGAGTCATTATGGTCTGTCCAGTTGAACGCTCTAACCAGCTTTGATGTGGGGTCGCCATGATACCAAACAGTCGGTGATGACCATCCTCTTTGGTGCGGCTGGCTGGGTTGCAGGTTTATGTGCGCGCGCTGCTCAACTGATCAGTTTGGCTGTAAGATTAAGTGACTTGATCAGTCTGGCTATCACATCAAGTGACTTGATCAGTCTGTCTATGGCATCAAGTGTCTTGATCAGTCTGGCTGTAAGATTAAGTGACTTGATCAGTCTGGCTATGGCATCAAGTGACTTGATCAGTCTGTCTATGGCATCAAGTGACTTGATCAGTCTTCCTATCGCATCAAGTGACTTGATCAGTCTTGCTATCGCATCAAGTGATTTAATCAGTCTGGCTGTAAGATTAAGTGACTTGATCAGTCTGGCTATGGCATCAAGTGACTTGATCAGTCTGTCTATGGCATCAAGTGACTTGATCAGTCTTGCTATCGCATCAAGTGACTTGATCAGTCTTGCTATCGCATCAAGTGACTTGATCAGTCTGGCTATCACATCAAGTGACTTGATCAGTCTGGCTATGACATCAAGTGACTTAATCAGTCTGGCTGTAAGATTAAGTGACTTGATCAGTCTGGCTATCACATCAAGTGACTTGATCAGTCTGGCTATGACATCAAGTGACTTAATCAGTCTGGCTGTAAGATTAAGTGACTTGATCAGTCTGGCTATCACATCAAGTGCCTTTGTGTGTGATCAGATTAAACAGCTGAGCAACAAGCACGCACACACACACCTGCTCGCATGCTCACATACACACACAGCAGACATTTACTTAAAGACACTGTCCTCTTGCATGCAAACAAATAGGCACAATGACTCAGAGGGCGTGACACACAGCCACCCACACGTAACTCAACACGCAGCGCACAGACATACACACACACAGACACACGCACACACACACAGACACTCACATACACTCACATATTTGTCGCATGCAGGTGTACGCTCCTTGGTGTGGACACGTGAGTGGTTCGATGGGCAAGCCAGAGTGCCTGCTGTCTAATTGCGGTGTCGATGGGCAAGCCAGAGTGCCTGCTGTCTAATTGCGGTGTGACTGGGCAAGCCAGAGTGCCTGCTGTCTAATTGCGGTGTCGATGGGCAAGCCAGAGAGCCTGCTGTCTAATTGCAGAGTGCCTGCTGTCTAATTGCAGAGAGCCTGCTGTCTAATTGCGGAGTGCATGCTGTCTAATTGTTTTTGCCTGTTGTCTAATTGTGTGTGCCTGCTGTCTAATTGCGGTGTGGCCAGATAGTAGGCATGCACTTTGAGCCGCTTCCTGGTAGTAAGTAGGCATGTGCGACTCTAGGGAGATTTAGAGGGGTTGTGAGTGGGTGTCCGCTGCTCCAAAGGCTCAAAAGAGGCTCCCAGCCAGTGCTCTTTGGTCTAAGCATCGCATAATTATGCAGGCATGCGTTTCTGTAATCGTGCTGCTGGCAAGGCACCCAAGGGAGACTGTAATCTTAGGTTGTAAGTCACCCTGCGTACCGCGTGCTCCTTGCCTTGCATGACTTAGGTGTGCGAACGAAGCATGACTTAGGTGTGCGAACGAAGCATGACTTAGGTGTGCGAACGAAACACCGCAGCCGTGCACATCTTGCCTTGTTCGCACGCTTGTTTAGGTGTGTGTGAATAAAGCATTGCAGCCTGCCTGCCACGCCCATGACAGGTCACGTGTAGGGTTGGCCAGAACCATATATATACGATGTATAAGGTATCTTTGGCAGGGAAATCATCAAATATACGGTCATATACGGTGTATACATACGGTTCTGGCCAACCCTAGTCATGTGTGGTTACAGAGGTCACAGGTTTAGCCACCAATCAAAAAGAGTAGCTGCTAGGCTGCTTGTGTAAAGCGCTGTAAAATTGTGAAGAGTGTCTGGTGTAGCACCACAGACTTGTACCACCCACAGAGAAAACCCTGTGAGAGTACTAGCTCCTGACAGTTCTTACCACACACTGTTTGAGACTGTCTGTACGGTTTGGAGCAGCCTGTTTTGGGCAGCCTTTCACGGTCTCTGATACTCTCATCTCCACAAACATGAGCACCGCGCCCCCAGCTCCCTTCTCTCACACGTGCGGTTGCCTTTCACGGTCTCTGATACACTCATCACCACAGACATGAGCACCACGCCCCCAGCTCCATCTCTCACACGTGCGGTTGCCTTTCACGGTCTCTGACACACCCATCACCACAAACATGAGCACCACGCCCCCTGCTCCATCTCTCACACGTGCAGTTGCCTTTCACGGTCTCTGATACACTCATCTCCACAAACATGAGCACCACGTCCCCAGCTCCATCTCTCACACGTGCGGTTGCCTTTCACGGTCTCTGATACACCCATCACCACAGACATGAGCACCACACCCCCTGCTCCATCTCTCACACGTGCGGTTGCCTTTCACGGTCTCTGATACACTCATCACCACAGACATGAGCACCACGCCCCCTGCTCCATCTCTCACACGTGCGGTTGCCTGTCATGTAACCCCCACAGTGCAAGACCTTGGAGCCCATCTACAAGAAGCTGGGCAAGCGTTTCAAGAAGGTGGGTGCGACAGATCTGGCATGGACAGAGGGTTGCAGTTTCAGACTGATGGATTGCCTTGCACAGTTATCATATTGCACAACACACATGCACACACGTACATACACACATACATACACATACATGCAAACACATGCACGCATACACGCACGCACACACGCACGCACACACTGACACACATACTGACACACACGCATACTGATACATACTGACACGCATACCCACTCACTTACACACACTGACATACACTGACACACACACATTACACACACAGATTGACAGCGTGGTCGTCGCCAAGATGGACGGCACAGAGAACGAGCACCCTGAGATTGCTGCCTCTGGCTTCCCGAGCATTTTCATCATCCCAGCCGAGGAGGGCGCAAAGCCCATCTCCTTTGAGGGTGGAGACCGCAGCCTCAAGGTGTGGCAGCATTGTGTTACACGGTTGTTTTGTGTCAAATTTCACCTGTGTGAGTGTGTGTGTGTGTGCTTGTTTGTGTGTGTGTCAGTGTGTGTTTGTGTGACTCTGACCAGTTTCCTGTTTGTTTACGCCGGAGGTGTAGAAGGACACAAGTTTTGGAAAAACATCTGGAATGCCAAAGTTCCAGCAAATGTCAATGCTTTTGATATGACATCAAGTACCTTGCATTTGGATGAGGTTAGGGGGCTTTAATTGGGTGGAGAGGTAAGTTAGACTGCTTGGGGGGGGGTTGTTCATGGGGACAGCCTTAAAGGGTTCAGCATAATAGACGCGACCCCAAATAGTTCAACGGTTGGTGCCTGATAGGCGTTGGTGGTGTGGGTTGGTGGTGTGGGTACCTCTTTTTCTAGGTACCACCCACGCCATAAGCAGACACTATTCTCTTCTCATCCAGCACAACCACATATAAAGCTGCGATTAGGGAGGTAGCGGTTTTAGGGTGGAATCCAAAATGACTCCAAGTCTTCTTTGCCCTCCCTTGGGATGCGCTAAAGAAAATCTTAAGTCACAAGGAAATATCACCATAGAACCACTACCTCCCCAAAAGCAGTTTTCATCAAGATTATGCTGGATGATGGTTGAGCCAGGGTCGAGTCTTTCTCAAACAATGGCGCAAAGTGCACCTCTGACTGCTGGCAATACTCTTTTCTCTGTTGCTTCTTACATTCACCTTTGCTGTAACACAGACATACACTGTACCACGCACACACACACACACACACACACACACACAAACAAACACACACACATACACACACACACATACACACACACACTCTAGTCGGCTGCTGCGCCTCTCCTCCCCATGGCTGGAAGGTTGAGTCGACCATCTGGATAATTATAAATAAGCTTTATGTAGTTTGCTCTGCTAGTTGCCCGCAATATTAAATCCAGAACATACCATGTCCAATAAACTGGATACTACAAGGCTAGTCGTACTCAACTGAAAAACCAAGTAACTGCCAGTCACATGATTCGTTCCTCCCACTAACTGGGCAAAAAATTTGCCTGTGCTTTTTTCCTGCCACTGCTACCGTCCACCGAGGACGGTTAGCAAATTTGGCTTATAAGAAGATCCTAACCATACTTACTTGCAGCAGTGGCGTTCCTTAAATGGTTTTAAAAAGAAGCCCTGCTTGCATCGCATGTGCACGTGAGTGTTCTGAACTTGTTTTCTTATTAATGCGCAGATTGTAGTCCGCGCCATGAATGCTGACTTCTTTCCGTTTCTCCACAGGCCCTGACCAAATTCATCAAGGAGCACGCCAAGGTGGCTTACGAGCTCCCCAAGAAGTCTGAAGGTGGAGAGGACCAGAAAGATGAGCTCTAAGCTCCTCCTGTCTCCATTGATGATAATACAGCTAGCTCGCGATTTATATTTGGATGTTAGATTTAGTAGTGACAACGTTTAGAGAGCCAAGCAAGCTCTGCAAGTCGCCGAAAAGGTGATGGTATAGTTTTTGCTGGGGGCAACGCGGATTGTAATAGCACATACCTAGACGTCTGGATATCTGCGAGATGTTTTTTGTACAGCGTCGCAAAAGAGTGGCTTAAAGAGTCTTGGAGTCTTGGTCTATTAGATTAGATTACAATGGTTACAATAGGGGTTGACCTTCAGCCAGGTTGTCTGGCTGAATGGCTGCTGACTGGTCTCAGCCAGCCACAAATGAATCCCTAAGCTCAGGAAGAAAGAGATAAAATCTAGTGCTCTGCAGAGAAAAGATTGTGAATTTGGTTTTTGACCTCAGACGGCCTGTTGCAGAAAGGGTAGGGCTGCTGAATAGTCTTTAAAAAAAAAGGTGTAAGTTTAGTTTAGTTTGGTTTAGATTACAAAGGCATTCAACCTGGAATAACTGCTCAACCTATGAGAACGAGGTAAACCTCAAATAAACCAAGTAAAAAAAGGGCTGTAACGCAACTGGAAAATGCTAACCTTCCAGAAACGAGAAGAAGTAGGCAAAAACACATCAAAGTGTAGACGTTGGTTCACAACAAAAAAAGGCGTAAACAAAAAGGAGAAATGTTTCCTCAGCTTAAAACCCAATGGTCTTGGCAAAATAAAAGGTCATGCACCTAGTTCATCTTCACCAGGACATTGGTTCCATACGACGCAAGAACCATTTGCAAGCTGCTGCCTCGACTTTTAAAGTATGCGCACGCAAGTGGAGTCTACTGACATTGCACATGACGTGTTTGGACAGATCAAGATGACTGTGGTACAGTAGTTGGCATACGCTCAATTCTAGAAAAAGGGACTGCAAACCAAGAACGATAAGTGGCAGTTTGCTGTTGTGCGTGGTTGGGTCCACCAACTAAGATTAGATTAGATTACAAAGGATTGGCAGCCACTAAATTGGGCTGATGGGTCTGGTGCTAGTATCTTCCAGCACACTGAGACAGACTGCCTGTGACGGAAAAATGGATATAGATTTTGAGGTTCGAATTGAGATGTGTAAGGCAAAGCCTAAGACAAAATAAGAATCGCAGGCATGCCACAACATGGCAGTTCAGGCATGCTTACTGAACACCAGAAAATGTATAACTCTGAGTGAGAGGGTGATGGCAGTGCAAACCTGAGAGCCCCATGACCGTTTAAAAGATATCATGTGAGCATGTTCGTGCAAAGAAAATTATGCTGGAAGGGAGTCCTTCTAAGGCAGGTTGTTTGAGCCCCATTCTGGCCTAGTTGAATGTCTCATCAGCGTGCTTAGTCCACAGCTCCCAGGTGGTCTGTAAGTCTGTAAGAGACCCTGCATTCTGCCATTGCCTGAAAAGCCTGCAAACCTGGTATCCTTTCAGAATTTACTCATTGGTACTGAACAGAATTGTACTCCAGTACCTCTTATTTCGAAGCAGCTTCTCTCTCTTCAAATATAAGTCATTGCATTGATGTACTGGAAGGAACATTAACGCAATGTTGTAGTCATCTGACTACATCAAAACGGAATTTTACGACAAATACATGTGAACACAAGTATGGTTTTCTCACTGTTGAAGTGCTCCTGTTTTTCGGCGTGCTGTACTTAACGAAACATAAAATGTTCTCAATATAGGCTGATCGGCTGCTGACTGGTCTTGACAAGCTTGTGTGCTGCACACCGCCCCTTCTTCCAGTCAGAAACCACCATTTGTTAGTAACGGCTGCGTACATTTCATGATTAAAAGTACAAGTAAATGTCTATGCTGGAAAACATTATCGTGCATCAAGGAAAGGCTCACACTAGCCAGAGCCCCGTTACAGATCGAAAAGGAGAAACAACAGAGAGACTAATGAGGATCTGGCGGATTGTCAGCCATGCGATCCGGCCTGCGCCTAGCCCTCCTGAAGCCAGCCGCTCTACCGCTCTACACCCCCTCCAGATCCCTATTATCACTGTCGTTGTTAAATTGTATTTTGATCTTGTTCTTGTGACCTTGGAGTTTTTTTTTGCATGGCAGTGTAACAGTGGCTAGTCGGTGCACTTTTTTGTGCAGAGAGATGCCCGGTTCAGTGAGGAAGTTATAGTGTACTGATTGTAAATTGTGCCCCCAACTTCAAGAAAAAGAGAAAAAATTTACGCAGGCAGTGAAAGCCGCTCCTCACAATAATTAAGGAAAAGGAGCCACTTTGGTACCGAGTACCGTAAAGCTCCTCCACCGCGTAAAGGAAAGGAAAAATAAATGGGGATTAAGAGGGTTGCAGGCTTGGCCTGAAACCGGCTCCTGATGAGAGTTGATAACAGTACTGGAAAGGGCACGTCTGGTATGGACAAGATTGGCAGCAAAGTTCACAGAGTGCACATGGAGCTTGGAGAAAGCTTCTTAACTCTTTGAGAATCGAGACCCAGTTCCTTGAAAGGCTTCAAAGTGTGAGTGTGTAGATGGTGCCGCCCACACCCAAAAGGATGATGTGGAGAGTAACGGAGGCTCCTTGGAGAATGTTGCAGAGGTCTTTGTGCTGTTCCTTTGCAATGTTTAGCTGGTTCTGAGGTCTGGTGTCCTCACAATACTTGATCTCGACGAGGTGGATTTCACGCCGAGGTTTGCTGAGGTCTTTAGGTCTTCAGTGCTGCAATGTCACAGTCAGCGTTGTGCCTTGTTTCCCTTTCCAGTTTTTTTCTTGTAGGTGCTACGAGTCTGGAGCTACAACAACACATTTTGTGCACGTTAATTTACGCAGCCTAGCAGTTGCACGTTTTGACTGATGGCTTAATCTGTAAATCCTGTAACCTAACTTAGGCGCTTAAGTTGAGAATCGAGACCCAATTCCTCGAAAGGCTTCAAAGTGTGAGTTTAGTAGATGGTGCCGCCCACACCCAAAAGGATGATTTGAAGAGTAACAGAGGCTCCTTGGAGAATGTTGCAAAGGTCTTTGTGATGTTCCTTTGCGGCGTTCAGCTGGTTCTGAGGTCTTGTGTCCTCACAATACTTGATCTCGACGAGGTGGATGTCACGCCGAGTTTTGCTGAGGTCTTTAGGTCGGTGCTGTCTGGGGTTGGTGGCTCTACAGGTGGCTGGCGGTGCTGCTGGGATGCTCCCAGTCTCCCTCAATTGCCCCCTGCCACTCCGAAGAACCCACCCCCCTACATTAGTTTGTTGTTTTTGTGTTTTTGCAGCGATGGGAGTAACCAGCACAAAATCTGGGCGGCTGGAGGTAATCGGTCTTTATCTGAAAGCGGGGTGGGAAGAGCCAGAACTATTCTACTCTCAGCTGTTTCAGGAATCTGGAGATTTTGCATGTTCATCCGTTCGTTGCTGCCTATATCCATGGAGATATCCTCGGAGAATCCTTGTTCGTAGACACGCTGTATAAGAGGTTGATGTTAGTTGTGCGCTTATCTAATTATGATTCAATATTGATAAAATGTTTTTATTCATCTCTGTAGTAAGTCCTCAGGAGGGATGATCTGTGTTTCGTCTGCATTCTTTAGAGGGAATACTACAACCTGTTTGTGTCACTTGCAACACAACAGAGAGCGAAAGCAGTCTAGCTAGCCCGCACTAGCAGCTACATGGCTTCGCCCGTTGTGGGGTCCACAAACGCCCCCCCTCCCCCTTCACCCCCCCCTCCATACTGCTGAGACAGCAGCAAGCTATCATACTGGGAGGCGCCGCCAATGCCGTACTCGTCCAGCAAGCTAACCCCCGCTTCTCCCAGCCCAAGTCCGCCGAGGCCAGTGCCAAAACCATCTTGGCTGAACATGGGATGGGCTTGGCTGTGAAGCGCGCCATCCTGCACGCGTGCATGTGTGTGTGTGTGTGTGTGTGTGTGTGTGTCACCTGCGCCCCCCACCCTCTTTGTTTGCTTTTTTAAAGGATTCAAGGGACTCACAAGTTCTAATTTAATTTTAACTGTTTGGTTACGTCCAGTAAATTGTGTTTGAGTCATTGCATAGAACAACATGCCTACTCAGCCCAGCAAGGCTCTTCCTTCCTGCAACCATTCCACATCAAACCGTCGACTCATCACCTTTGAACAAGTATGCTGTAAAAAAAGTGCAGCATTTGAGCACCAGCAAGTTGCACCAACGCAAGTCGACACAAGCTCAAACACACACATACACACATACACACACACCAGCCGGCCCACCAATTCCGACCTAATCACGCATATTATCGCGCACATAACCACTCCACAACATGCGTACACCTGAACCTTTCAACCCCCATCTCTCTCTCTCTCTCTCTCTCTCTCTCTCTTTCTCTCTCACACACACACATACACAAACATACACACACACCTGTGGATAGTAAGGCCCAGGTGCAGCATGGCTGGTGGGCTGCTGGGAGGAGCCCATACCAAACGCACTGCTGAACGGATATTGGTCCTGGTGCTGTGTGTGCTGTGTGTTCTGTGTGTACTGCGTGGGTCCCTGCGTGGCCTGCGTGGCTCCGCTGGCCATGCCCACCTGCGCGGCGTGTGTATGTGTGTGTATGTGTGTGTGTGTGTATGTGTGTGTGTGTGTGCGCGCGCGTGTGCTCGGCACGTGGTAATCTGGCCACTTCTGTGCACTTATGAACTAGTGTGTAGCTTTTGAGGAACAAGACTCCTAAACCGGCTCTGGTCAAAAATTAAAGAGCGGCACATACATCCAAAACAATTACGACATATCCATTATAAAATCTGGTGCAAACATGTATAGGAGAGTGCACATGCGTGTGTCGGACATCCAACCCCACCCCCACACCCACACACGTGCCCACACCCACACCCACACCCTCACTCACATCCACATCTCACCCACACCCACACCCATACCCCCACCCCCACCAACCCACCCCCACCCCCACACCGACACCCACCAACCCCCACCCCCACCCCCAC
>Ga0307968_1002808_pt1:0-12500 | contig 14546 bp, 17 predicted proteins | sample OrgLakmetagen650_FD_201834 | JGI IMG/M metagenome (GOLD analysis project Ga0307968, IMG submission 201834) | Saline water microbial communities from Organic Lake, Antarctica - #650 | ecosystem: Environmental > Aquatic > Non-marine Saline and Alkaline > Saline | place: Antarctica: Organic... | reverse complement strand
TACCCTTTTATCCACTCAACAGATTACCCTTAAGGGGCATTGCTACAATCATTTGTGGAGGTCCTTGCAAGCAAAACCAACTGAACAAAGATTGCTATTGACCCCACAAGGAAAGGAAGATTTAGAAAAAGCTCTGCCAGGTGCGGAAACATGGTCAGCACAACCAATCAGAGGATTAGACTACGTTCATGCCATCATACCAGGCAGTCCCCCAGACAGACAAGAAGAACCACTTAGGCGGTGGTAATAACTCCCCACATGAACTATAAAAGGATGCCGCCCCTGTGCCGAGCACCATAAATTCCATCACATTAACACCAAATGAGCCACCACTTGAGCCCTTGACCTGGCAGGCACGCTGTGCAATGACCTGCAAATAATGATAGAGCTCCAACAATTTTATGCATTCAAATGCCTGCCACACTAGCGTGCTCCCGTAAGAACCAACACATCAATTTGGCCACCTCCTTTGCGTGTTTGCAATATGCAAAGGCTATTCTACGCCTTCCTCTTTTTAGCAGCTATTACTAGCATTCTCACTTCCCAAGATTCATACACAGAAATACATGCTCAAACATACACCTCCCCCACACCACCACCACCACCACCACCAACAACAACAACAACAACAACGACAACGCCAGCGTTACCCCTGCTCACACTTTTCAGCGCGTCTTTTCAGCGCGTACGACACATGCAAATGCCTTTGCTTGCCTAAGGGCAGTATCAGCTTCAGTTTGCTTTCTGTACTAAGGAGCGCTGTTTAACACAGCGCCAACCAAGCAAGGAGCGCTGTGTAATACAGCCCCTGTTCTACTTAGCCTGTGAGCTGCTAGTAGAAGGAGTTTGAAGCCGGCCTCCAGAAGAATTCAAGGAACTCTGCAGGGAGCCTGTGCGTATCATCTCCAAGTCCTCCTCAACCTGTGTGAGTGTTGTTTGTTTGTGTTGTGAGTGTGTGTTGTGTGTGTGTGTGCGTGTGTGTGTGTGTGTTTGTGTGTGTGTGTTTGTGTGTGTGTTGTGTACGCTTGTGTGTGTGTATGTGCGTGTGTGTATATGTGCGTATGGGCTGAGCAGCCTTACCAGGCTGGAGGTCCTCCTGCATGCACCCAGCTGAAGCAGCTCCTTGAATGTTGTCATACGCTTACATTTTGCCTGTCCATCCACACGTTTTGCACGTGCATGCATAGGTTTTGATAGCAGAGGCCTTCAACCTTGCCGTCCGCCGTCCGTCAAGGGCACAACACGAAATTACTTTTGTGTACACCCAGGTATGTGTCATACGGCGTATTCGTACAATGCGCCGTATGGTATTTGACACGTATTTAACCGTACTGAACGTCCCAAATGACCATATGACACATCCCTGTGTACACCATTATGTTGATATGTTTGCCATTCACGTGTCTACCATTATTGAGTCTGCCAATACTATGTATGCACATCCTTGAACGTAGCAATGGGCAATTGATTCGCCCCAAGACGCCATTAAAATGCATGCCACCTACTTTGTGGCAAAGCAGACAGTAGAAGGCAGCAGATTTAATACCTAGGTTCGGTTCTGTTTGTCAATTCATTATTATTCTAGAACATAACCAGTTCTTGCAAGCGTGTTTGTCAATTTATTAACATTTTATAACATAAGCAGTTCTTGCAAGCGTGGACCCAAGGTCTCTATATCTTAGGGTTGGCCAGGACCATATATATACGGTGCATATACGGTATTTTTGGCAGGGAAATTGCCAGATATACGGTCATACACGGTGTATATATATGGTTCTGGCCAACCCTACTATACCTACATACCGTACCTGTCCGATATCATCCCGGGTAAATAACGTTTTTTGCCCTCCTAGGTTCCGGTATGGTTGAATATATATTAATTTTGAGGCTCCGGGGTTGCCCGGGATTGGCGAAAGCAAAGTTCTGTGGGTGGGTGAACAGTGATGAGCGGAGGAGGCCCCGCCCCCGCCCCAGCCCCAGCACCTGCCCCAACACCTGCCGCAGCCCCAGCACCTGCAACACGACACACATGCGCCTCAGCACCTGGAGCACGACACTCCTGGACAGCACCTGGAGCACGACACACATACGCCCCAGCATCATGGAGCACCTGCCCCAGCACCTGCAGCATGAAACCCATGCGCATGCACACACGCACATGTGCACACATACTCACACACGCACACGCACTGCCTGGGGTAAATGCCCACTGGGATTCGTGCGAGAATGGCTTGAATATTTATTTTGAGGCTCCGGGGCTACGTTTAATAATTATGAAATTTGGGCACCGGGATGGATCCGCAAAGGTATGGTACATACATTTATGTCAGCCTCAACTTACATCACAGTGAGACAGCGCTCACAAATTAAGCGAAAGTGATTTGAGGAGCGTCGATCTCCTTGTTAATATTACTTCTACGTGGCCATGACTCACAAAACATATGGAGAGCACGTACCCTTTTCCGGTGTTCCCGTTCCTTGTTTAAGTCAGCCTCCATGGCATCCAGCCGTGTCTTGAGGTACTGTGTGTGTGCGTGTGTGTGTGTATGTGTGTGTGTGTGTGTGTGTGTATGTGTGTGTGTGTGTGTGTTGTGTGAGCATGTGTGTGTGAGTGTGTTTGTATGTGTTTTGAGGTACTGCAAAAGGGGAAAAGGTGAAACGAACCTTGAAGGTCAAAACAGCTAGCCACGTTTTGCATGTGCTGTTGCTTGCACATGAGGAGCGAGTGAAAATATATAGTTTGTCTCCAAGAACTGCAAATTACACTTAAGATTCTTCTTGGTGCTTGCACATATGTAGGATTTGCTATAACCATACATATTCTTGGTGCTTGCACATATGCGGGATCTCCCAGAACTATAAATATACAGTGTATATACGGTATTTTTGGCAGGGATATCACCAAGTATACTGTCAAATACGGTATATATAAATTGTCGTGGCCAACCCTACACATATGAGGCGACAGAGCAAATACAGAATTTGTCTGAAAGTACAGTCCATTATTAGTTTAAGGTGTACTACACGCAAACTGAGGGCTCAAAGGGTATTTGCAGGTCAAGCCTCCAACCTTCCTCATTGATTTCAATAATCTGGAGGCAGGAACGATCGACAGCCTCTGGCACCAGAGCGGCTCTTGTTCCTTGATGAACGTGGGGGTGGTTTTCACTGCCTAAATCAATTCTGTTTTCATTGTGCAGCACCTGACGACAGGCAGCACTTTGTTCTAAGGCTTACGCATATGCTTGTTTGTGCCATTTTAAAAACGTCCTGCGCCTTTTTGCCAACATCAAGGTGTTGCTGAGGCCAGTTGCGCTTTGCGTTGCTGCGTTTAGTTGTGGTGTGTGTGTGTGTACGTGTATATGTGTGCGCGTGTCTCTCTATGTGTGTGTATGTGTGTGTGTGTGTGTGTATCTGGTTGGTGCTACAGAGGTTGCTTTCCACCCATAGAGCGTACCAAGAAAATCTACTGTGAAATACAAGCACGTGTGAGGAATTGCCCTAGTGTACGTACCGAGGTCTTGGAGGTGTATCCTGTGGGTGCTGCTGATGCTGAGGAGCTCGCCTTAGACCCAGCCACAGACCTATCTGTATATTGATGGCGCCCTGATGCAAGAGAGTGTGTGTTTTGTGTGTGTGTGTGTTTTTGTGCGTTTATGTGCGTGTGCGTGTGTGTATGTGTGTGTTTGTGCGGTTGTGTATGTTATGTGTGTGTATGTTTATGTGTGTGTTTTTGTGTGTGTGTGTGTGCATGTGTGTATGTGTGTTTTTGCGTGTGTGTGTATATGGGTAGACGTGCACACATGCTTGGGTGCGTTAAGGACGCCTTACTTGCTGTGATTAAAATTGTGTTCATGTGAAACAGCGCTTTGCAGCAAAATTCTTGAAGCACAGGTAGCGCACAAGCAAATACACAATACACACACAAACCTACCTGTGTAAGCAAGGAGTGGCTTATCACTCGCAGCCTGCTTGGTCCAAAACTGCTCAGCCTGTGCTGTCTCCTTGTCAATGCGCTGTGCGTAGGATAAGGGCAAGGTTTTGTTCAGTGGCATGTATGGGTTTGTGTGTCTGATTTTGTACGTGTGTATGTATGTGTGTGTGCTTGTGTGTGTGTGTGTGTGCTTGCCTGTGTGTGTGTGCGTGCGTGTGTGTGTGTGGAGTGTGTGTGTGTGTGTGTGTGTGTGTGTGTGTGTGTGTGTGTGTGTGTGTGTGTGTGTGTGTGTGTGTGTGTGTGTGATTGCGTGCGTGTGCGTGCACGTATATTGTGTTCCTACGCTGTAGTGTAGGGCTGCTAATTGCGCTAGTGAAGGCTGCATACTTACTTGTGCCCAGGCTTTCGCCAATTGGACCTGCGAGTGAGGCGCGTGTGCAGTTGTGAGCGAGTAGCACATCAGGCAAGTCTTTTGCTCCAACTGAATGCACAAATGTCTTACCTGGTACAGGTTGTAAGCCATCTTCCTTGGTGTCTTCCTGGGTGTCTTGAATGTGAATGCAGCAAGTCCAGCCTGGCCTGCGCAAGCCAAAAGGGGGACCAGGTGTAATTGACGCAGAGCCTCTAGGTGTAGACTGTACAGAATTACAAACACAAACACACGCACAACCAGCAAGCAAGAGTCCCCAGCTTTCTGACAAAAGCAGCACATGTCAGCTTGCATTCCAAGGGAAACACGCCACAAATTCGCTGCTAAGCACGCGTGTTTGGTGAGCTGAAAGGCAGGGTTCGAATGATTTCGATTCGACACTTATCCTGCCTCACTTTCTTCTCAAACGTGTTGTAAGTGATGTGCGCAGATAATACGGAGAGCAACGCCTCAATCAATACGGCAACCTGTGAAATCGGTCACCTGCAATGGCTCTCCCTATTCTCCGCTGCGCCGGGCCTAAAGTATACCTACCTACAGTTTTTTTAGTATATTGTTAAAAACAGGGATAACCCAGGGATAACCGGCAGGTCTAACTCCTCCCTCAAGTCCGGAACACCATGCCAATTTGAATATAGCTAATTATAAGGCGTACGTTTTCTCAGGATTGCGCTGGGTTTTAAGCTTTAGCTCGCCACTGCTGTTCGTAGGAAATCGGGGGCCAATGCATACTTCGCAACTGTGATATCATGAAACAATGCATACATTACTTCATAAGTCTGTAAACAAGGTGGTGATAGTTCGTTTGGGCGACCAATTCAAAAACGAATTAGCTATGTCATCGCTTTGCATGGCGCAAAGCGCTCAAAAGTAAAGGACCAGTCTGGGCGAGGCTGCGCCGGAACGGAATGAAGTCCTGCCCGTGCATGTAGGGTTGCAAAACAGCTGGCACCTACAGGACAGCAGGAAAATTAAAGTGAAAATACAATTATTCCATTTGCTTAATCTCAAAAAGACTTTGGTCATTTTTATCACCAGCTTTATTCCCCTCCTACTTGCTGTCGTTTTCATACTAGAAGCACCGCCCACAGGCAGATGGATCTACGTATAATATTATAATACTGCCACTAAAATACGCCATTCAATATGATTACATTGATACAAACCCTTCAGGCCCATTAAATGACTCATGTTGAAAAAATCAGAGCAATACATGTCCAGCACCCACCTGGATCCCGTCCTGCGTCTGGTAGTTCTCCATGATACAGCACAGCGTGCGCTGGGTGGCAGCCAGGGTGCAGTTGAGCATGTGCACGTGACTGCTGCTGCTACTAGAGTTGGGGGAACGTTGTTGTTTCTGCTGCTCCTGCTGCTGCTGCAGCTGCTGACCTTTTACCGGCCCCAAAGCCTCTCGGAAGCGTACATTGAGATTGCGTGCCTGGAAGCGAACATGTGCGTCTACAATTTTTGTTGTGAGTGAATGGCACAATGTTTTAAGTGGGGATCACGCGAGTCTGAATCTGATGTCAAGCAGAGTGCACACCAGGAGTCATTTGCGGTGCTGGTCAAGCAACTAGCCACACAAAAGAACACAACATCAAATAAACATCAATGCATGTGTGTACATTCAACTTCTCATTTAGAACAACTTATGTCAATAAAGACAGCGGCCACAAACAAATAAGAATAATGTCCGTTTTGATATACAATTTTGAGCATAGATTTCTGCTTTAAACTTTTTCTGTGTTCCACTGCATTTGCGTCAAAAACCACAAAAGGGTTGCAACGAGGCATGTGACAAGTGCGGGGGCGTCGCTAGCGACGCTGAAAAATTGGCGAAGCCCATCACGAGCGCAACGTGTGCGTGCATATGCATGTGTGCGTGCAAGTGTGTGCGCGCGCATGCATGTGTGTGTATGTGTGTGTGCGCGTGCGTGCGTGTGTACCTGTGTGTTTGTGCGTGTGTATTTGTGCTCGCGTGTATGTCTGTGTTTGTGCGCGTGCATGTGTATGTGTGTGTGCGCGTGCATGTGTTTGTGCGCGTGCATGTGTATGTGTGTGTGCGCGTTTGTGTTTGTATGTGTGCGCGTGCGCATGCGTGTGTGCGTGTGTGGGCGTGCACACGTGTGCGTGTGTGCAGGCACGCCTGTGTGTGTGTCTTGCTGCCCCACAGATGCTGCAGTGGTGTGCATGGCGCTGTGCTGGAGTAGCCTTTGCTGAAACAGGCGTGAGGATGTGCTGCTTCTGCTTTTCCCTGTTGAGAAGGCAGGTGCCTGGGCTGGCCAAGATGTCTGAACTCGGCTTCAACACGCGGTGCGCGGTAAGCACCTGCACCGTGCACTTCATGCCCCGCGAGCAGTCCAAGCCAACACGGACCGCGTCCCTGAAGGGTCCCGTCCAAGCAAACTTCCGCGCGTCATGCACATCTGCCTAAACTAAAATTATATAGTCCATCAAAATTAGTATCACTTGATTCTGCTTGGATGGTCAACCGTGAACTTTGCAGCCGGAACACAACCGAGGGCCCCTGACGCAGCATTTACAGCCAGTGAAGTGTGCTGATGGATAATGCACCAGCAGGAAGTGGTCCGGGGGCCTGGCTGAGGAATCCTGGGCAGCTTCCTGGGGCTTCCAAACATATTTATACGCTCTAAAACTTTACACACGGCATCCCAGATTCCCAGAATTTATCTGCCCCGGTAGAAAGATTGTTTAGGAGCCTATGTTGAGTCTCAGCCCGGGAGGTGCCTTGGATGGGCCTGGGAAGAAGGGCTGGACCCCCCAAAACAAAAACTTGCTCTACAGCATCACACACCGCACCCCAGGGTCACAGAATTCATATGGTGCGGTAGAAAGTATGGTTAGGAGCCCATGTCAAGTGTGGGCCCGTGGGGTGGCCTGGGTAAGCCTGGGGAGGCCGGTGTGAAGTGGGGTGGGGAGGAGACAACGCTAGGGGCTTACGCCCCCGCGAGGGGGGCTTCGCCAAAAATAATTGCCACTGTAGCAGCATGTTGTAAGCATACTCGAGATGCTCGAGCATGTTGTAATGTAGCAATGTTGTAAAAAGCATACTCGAGATACTCGATTTGGAATTGTGATCCATATGAATTGATGCAGCCACTCAACAAAGAACAAACGCAAAGCAGGTTGTGAAAGCATTACAGCATGGGCTGAGAAAAATAGGAAAAAGTGTATACACACCTGATAATCGGTGCAGTTTGACGCACTGACCAGCTCCCTATACGACCTACTGGCAGGGAACCAGCCTTCCAGATCAATCTTAGCAGCTGCTGATAGATTGAGGGCACCGCTCACGATGCGCACCACCCTGTGGACAACACAAGTGTATGGCAGTAAGTGAGTGTGTAAAACAGCAGTCATGTCAGGCTGGCAAAAAACGAGTACAGTGTACTAGAGGTGTTTTGGCAGAAAGTTATGAAAATTTATGGTCCGATACGGCGTGTGTTTACAGTCCTGGTTAACCCTACAGATACACATTCACATATAATTTGGGACAAGCCTTGTGATTGGGTCTACGTTGCCTGCTTTGATGCAAGGCCTCTTGGACGTGGATGGCACCGTCTATATCTCACACTCTTTCAGAAAGTCTGCCAAATTAAGCAATAGTTTCCTCAAAAGTCAAGAAGCATGCCTCCAGGTCCCACCAACAGCCAACAAACACTCCACAGCTGGCGGTTCAGAGACCCTCGGCCCCAACCATTAGCGTACTGATATACAAATTACTATTTAAACAACAAGCCTAGAACCTGGCAGGTTCAGTGTTTAGAAGGCAAGTATGAATAACCGACTCAGAGAATTTCTAACTGCAACCCAAAAGTTGCATGTTTGGTTCATTTCTTGGCAGCGAAGTTCCAATGAAATGCGTGAAAGCCTGCGACATTTTAAAATGTCACGTACTGAACAGAGTTCAGGGTTGCTGTTACACATCATCTCAATTAAGAAGGGTCCTTAGTTCTTAGTGGGCACAAAAGACATACAGTATAGCACCAACTTCGCTCTATCATCTCTCTACCATGCATCTCTCCACCTTACACACATCTCCACTTCTCCACCACCACAACCACCACCACCACTCCCGGCGCGTAACGCTACAACGCTTCCTTCAGCTGCAATGACATGTTTAATAAACCTGAAAGAGAAATCAAGGTGAAGAACAAAAAGAAGTATGCCTTCACCTGTGAGGGAGGCCCAGAGCAGTGTAAAAGTCTTGGGCGTTGGAAACCATGCTGTCCATCATTTCCCGGGAGGTTTTCTCATCTGGGCGGGTCAAGGCAAACTGCTCCACCTTGTCGAATTGGTGCACCCTATGCGGACGCATGGTTGGGGTTTGCTAGTGTTTGTGTGTGTGTGTGTCTTTTTGTGTGAGTGAATGTGTGTGTATGTGTGTATGTCTCTATTAGATTGTTTGCTTTTGCAATGTAAGCCTGACACGGACCCGGTTCTGCAGCGTAAGATATCTTCAACAGGAACACAGTAAGTACTCCCCTCCAGGATTGACGTACCGTACCAACGCTTGACCATTGCGCTTTAATTATCTTTTTCGGAGCAATGGAGACGCGCAATGAATATTTTGCTACAATTGAAATCGGGGTGCGCAATCGGGTGCGCAAGCGGGAAATTATTCCGGTGAGAGCCGGTGCGCAATTGTGCGCAATCGCAAAATTAATTAATGTTATAAATTCTGGGTAGGCAATGGATAGGTATGTGCGTGCCATCCCGTGGGGGAAGCGGGAGGACGATGTTGCGCGCGAGCAGCAGTGTTCCAAGCATGCCATCCGGGATGCAAGCGTTTAGGCAGCTGGGCTGAAGCGCAAGCGTGAGGAGCAGTATGAGAAAGCCAAGCAGCAGTGCAAGCTGGAGGAAGCAGCACACAGCACCTCCCGTACAGCCACAGCAGCATGACAGCAGCACAGCAGCAGTGGGTTGCGCAATGCTCAAGTACCCGCGCAATGCTGGTACCTGTAATTCAAAGCCATGCAAGCTTGCTGCTGGGGGTCTGCGCAATGGGTTCTGCGCAATGCCCCTGAGAAAGCTCTGCGCACCTCAATTGCTGCGCAAATTGGGGGTGCGCAATGGCAAACTTTTCCCACTGAAAGGGGTGCGCAAACCCCGCGCAATGCACTCAAACTATTCATGAAAAATCAGGGTGCGCATTGGTCACGCGTTAGTACGGTATTTTGCTGTAAGCCTCATGACTGCAAGACAGCATGAATCCAAATGCAGAACAGCAAATGCTGCCCTCTCTCACCCCCAGAAAGCCAAAATGTGAAACACGTGCAGGATATGAACAACTGCACAAGCAGCACAACCACTTGATGTAATAAACGTGCACCGGTGATGTAATAAACGTGCGCAGGTGATGAACAACTGCACAAGCAACACAACCACTTGATTTAATCACTCTAGCAACTGAGCGCACATATCTCACATCACCGACCTGAATATGCCCAAAGTATCCTTCCCATGGCTACCAGCTTCCCTCCTGCAGTTTGAGGGTACAGCAGAAAGTAAACATTTGCGCTGCCTTTTATGTTGCCTCAGAGCTTGAAGATGCGGCCATATTGGTACAACACTTCAGGAACAGTTGCAAGGACACCATTATTCTGTCCCCATTCTGCCCCCGGTTTGGTCACTCTAACGATCTCCTCCAACTTCTTCATTCCCCAAGTCCAGTCGTCAAGGAGGCCAGGTTTCCAGCTCACTGTTCTTGCTTCACGATTCCTCTCTTCTATTCACACTGCCCTTGCTTTATATGTCCTCTTTACTTTACTGCTTTACTGCTTTAAGGGTCCTTTTACCTTACTGCTTTAAATGTCCTCTTTACTTTACTGCACTTTCCACAACTTGTACTCTAACCAAAAGCAAGTAGTTAGGCTTGCTTACGCATCTGCAGGCCAGCGATTGTACGTTAAGACGCCCAAAATTAGTCCACGCTTCCAAGCACGCTGGGAAAAAACATGGCCACTACTGGACTTCTGACTGGTTTGACAACCTACAGTCCGCAAGCAGGGCACTCTTTTCACAACATCAAATGTGACGCACTGGCCACCAGCGCATCAAAAAAAGGTTGGTAGACCCGCATATCACAGCGGCAGGTCAACCTTTCCAGCCATCAAGTCAGGCCAAATGTGATGTACAAACCCATTCCTCTGCATAAAAAAAATATGTGTGAATTCAATCAGCCATCAAGTCAAGCAGAATGTGATGAACAAACCCATTCCTCTGCATCTTTATTGAGGGACTGACCACCAGCGCACCTAAAACAGGTAGACAGACCCGCATATCGCAGGGGCAGGTCCGCGCTCTCCAGCCACTTCCCAGCATGCATGGCACACAGCGCCTGCTCACTGGTGGCTATGAGGTACCTCCCTCCACCATGACAGCTGTCGCCACTGCTGCCAGCACTGCCACCATCACTCCCACTGCTGCTACAACTGCCGCTGCTGCCGCCGCTTTGATCATTATCGCTACCACTGCTGCAGCTTGTAGCAGAGTTGCTGCTGCTGTTGTCTCTGGTGCTGCTACTGCTGCTGCTGCAGCTGCTGCTGCTGCTGCTGCTGCTGCTGCTGCCATCAGTGCTGGTACCAGCGCCCTTGCCACTGTCTAAGGAGCTTTTATCACCTCCGCTTACTCTAGACACATCAAGCAGGGGTAGCAGCAACAGCAAAAATGTGTGGAAGATCCAGGTAAAAAGTCTGTGATGGGGCAGAAACTTGCACGCCTCTATGTGCATGAACATGCATACGTGCTGGCACACGTTGGATGCAGCCACAACAGCTTAAAGGGTGTGCAACAGCCGTATGCCAAGATTTAATACTAAGTCATTTTGCGATACATCCATCAAACCAACAAAAATGTAGGTAGGCCAAAACCAAGTTTATACTGTACCCCCATGTACGATTAAGCAGGGAAACTCCCATATCTATTTATTGTTTGCAGGTATGATCATGACCAAACCTACAAATAAGCAAATGCCAAAACAACAACACAAACGAACACACCTGTATAGCTTCACGTCAAACTGAGTCAGCTATGCACACCATTTTGCATACATTCACACAAATATACAAGTAGTTTAGACACACACACACACACACACACACACACACACACACACACACACACACACACACACACACCGATATAGCTCCTCGTCAAACTGGGTCAGCTGGGCACACTGCGCCATTACATTTTGTTGCATCCAATAAGGCGTTTGAACTGGCGTGTATCCGCGTTGAGACAAGAAGTGGAGTCCGTAAGAAATCAATGCCTGCAAAAATTGGAAAGTGTAATTTAGAGTAACACGTGATATGGAAACGATAGCCCTGATTATGGCTTCATCATCTTGCTGCACGCAATCTGATCGCTGCCTTAAAAAAAGACTGTCTCTCTCAAACACGCAAACACAACAAGCTGCGACGCTCTACCTCACCTGCTTCAAGATTGCTTCCTTGTGCAGCCAAACACTCTTACACACGCAAAAATAACGCCGTATTACGCTGTCACTGTATTTCGCTGTCACTGTATTACGCTGTCACTGTATTACGCAAACATAACCCTGTAATACGCTGTCATGCCAACCCATCGCAGCACGCCAACCTATCGCGTCACGCCAAACCAACTCCTCAAGTGACTCCCTCGTGCAGCAGAATGCAACAACATACACAAACAAAACAAGCCGTGACACCACCTCACCTGGTTTAAGAGCACCCCCTCATGCAACAGAAAATATCCGCGGGCGCCAGCAACATAAGCCCCAGCGTCAAGATCAGCCAGACCCAGCATGTGCGTCAGATCAGGATGCGATTTCAAGTCCTGCCAGAAAAAGAATGGCATAGACTAGACCTAAAGAAGTGACCAGGCCTTATTTCAGTGCCTATGCATTAATAATTTTGATTAGGCCTGCAAATTATGAAACATTAGATCAATCCCAGGCCTTATCCCAAAGTATTGCTCAAGTTTCGTCAGACATATCAGATTGTCAGGGTAATTCAGGCACATCAACCTATTTTGATGCAGCAATCGTGTGCTGTATCTCCTGCCAGATAGAAAGGAGTTAAGAAGAAAAAGGAGAAGGGAATACGAGATAAAGCGAGAGAGAGAGAGAGAGAGAGA
>Ga0307968_1002806_pt1 | contig 14549 bp, 11 predicted proteins | sample OrgLakmetagen650_FD_201834 | JGI IMG/M metagenome (GOLD analysis project Ga0307968, IMG submission 201834) | Saline water microbial communities from Organic Lake, Antarctica - #650 | ecosystem: Environmental > Aquatic > Non-marine Saline and Alkaline > Saline | place: Antarctica: Organic Lake... | reverse complement strand
CTCTTCAAGCTCCTGATTGTAGAGACGAAAAACAGGAACTGCGGAATTTCGGTACGCATTAAAATTAACTATGTAGGATTTCTGCACATTTACTGTAAGTCCTTTCCTGGCAGCATACGATTCCAGTTGTCTCAACATTTTCTGCAATTGGACTGGGTCATTAGCTGTCAGGGTCAGGTCGTCAGCATAGAGCATGTGAGCTACCCTGAGCCCCTCAGTGCCAGTAACAGCACCCATAAAGCCAGTCCCAAACTCATCATCCACATCATTGATAAAAAGGGAAAAGAGGAGAGGAGATAAAGGACAACCTTGTTTTACACCTCTTCAAGGCGCAGTGGAATTACCGGTACTGGTAGTTTTGGCACCATCAATCAAAACATACTCGTCTCCATCGTACATTTGTTTGATAACATTGACAAGGTGAGTGGGCATCCTGATATTAATTAAGCGACAGCAATTGAAGCAGCCAGCTAGCTGGCTGTGTCACCACTACCAGCGGAATCTTTTCTTTTCTTTTCTTTCTTGACAGAATGAACAGGAAGCTTGGATGCAAGCTTCTTAATTCTTTGAGAATGAGCTCCTTAAAAGGCTCCAGCGTGTGATTGTTTTTGATGTGCCACCCACTCCCAAAAAGATAGTGTGGAGGGTAACGGAGGCTCCTTGAAGAATGGTGCAGAGGCCTTTATGCTGTTCATGTGCGGCGCTCAGCTGGTTCTGCGATCTAGTGTCCTCACAGTACTTAACTCGAGGAGGTGCATGTCACGTTGAGGAATGCTGATAAGATCTTTGGGTCGATGCTGTCTGGGAAAGGTGGATCTGCTAATGGCTGTCGGTGCTGCTGAGGTGCTCCTGGTCTCCCTCGGTTGCCCCCTGCCACTCTCAAGAACCCACCCCCCTTCATTGCTAGTCTGTTGCTTTTTGTTTTTGCGGAGATGGGAGCAACCAGTACAGCATCCGTACGGCTGGAAGTAAACCTATTTAAGTCTGAGACGCGGGGCTTTGGTATACTCCTAGTATCACCTGTTTTCTTGGGAATCTGAAGATTTTGCATAGCTAGCCGTTCGCTGCTACCTTTATCCATGCTGACAAAGCAGGATTCTAGGGAGCATGTCTTGCTGAGGGCTTTGAAGATCATGCTGCATGATAATTTGTGTCTCTCAGTGATCATACTTCTTATTTGCGTCCAGAAAGGATATGCAGGGCACTGTCTAGTTAAGGGCAGAGGGGACAAGTTAGGCTTATTGAGTGCTTAAACCATACCGCATGCTTTTGGTTGTACAGGGTTCCTGTTCTGTACTTCATAATGATGCACTTGGTTTTAACAGGGACATAGGACGCTGTTAGGTAAGCGTTGCTAGCGGCTCCATTGGCAGAGCCAATTTTAATAAGGGTCGGGTAGTATTCATGGTAGTTTGCAAAGGTATTGGCATTTCCTAATTTGTGGAGGGGTTGCATGTGTGCTTGCAAGGCATCATAGTAATTGGATAGGTACCAGAGCCTTGAGGTAGGTGACTGGGCTGTGTTTGGGTGATTTGATTGAGAAGAAGGGCTTGTGGTTTGCTTTGAACAGTGGCTTGCTTTGAACAGAAGGAAGCGCTTGTAGCTTGCTTTGTACAATGGTGACAATGAGGGGTGACCTTTAGCCAGTTTGTTTGGCTGATCATCTGCTGATTAATCTCAGCCAGCCACAGATAAATCCATTAGTTCAGAAAGGAGCGCTTGTAGGAGGTCGGAGGAAGGAGGTACAGAGGAGCAGTTCAGAAGGGTAGGAGGAAGGAGGAACAGAGGAGCAGTTCAGAAAGGAGCGCTTGTAGGAGGTAGGAGGAACAGAGGAGCATTTTATTGCTTCGAACAGAGGGCTGTCTCTAAGGTAGCCACTGGGGCAATTCCTTCCCCCTCTTGTGTGCACGTGGACAGAAAAACAACCTTTTGTGCAATATGTTGGAATGCCAGGACGGGGATTGTTTAGGGCTAATGAGGAATTTAGAGATTTCAGAGGCGGTATCACCTTCCAGCGCACTACCTAGTATGTGCCGTACTATCCTGCAAAAAGCTCAATTGGCTGATTTATGCTGGGAGTGCTTGTTCACCAGCTGCACGCTTTTATGTTCGCTTGTTGGCTTTGCTTGTGGCTTTGCTTGTTGGCTTCGCTTGTTGGCTTGTATCCGAGCGCTTCCCAGGGTCAGCCATGTTGTTGTCAATAATGGCATAAATACCACATAAATACGCAGGTGGTAATGAGGCCCGAACTGCATGCAGGTTTATTTCAACACATGAGTACGAGCTGTGTTCTGAACTTCAGGTGTAGAAATGCACAAATGTACTTTTGTTGGGCCCTTCGTTGTTTGAAGAATCTGGGTGGTGGCACATGCACGGAATGGTGATTAATGCGTCTAGTGATGTTCACCGCCTGTGCAGTTATTTCTTCCTGGTACAACAGGCAGTTCGTACTTCACTTTTTTTGCGTATGCAAGCCACCCCTTTTATTGGATGACAGTGTAATAAATGGTTACGAGGGTAGGAGGGGGTAACCTTCAGCCATTTGTTTGGCTAATCGGCTGCTGACTGGTCTCGGCCAGCCACAACCTGGTTAAACCATAGGCTCAAAAATAGGAAAGACAAAAGTTATAGTGTTCTGCTGAGAAAGGAAATCAACAGAGTTGAATGAGTTGATAAGCAACAATTGCCGGGCTGCTGAGAAGTCCTCAAAATAGGTGTGAGGTTTACAAGGCTTACAGAAATTACAAATTAAGCCATCAGACAAAAAGTGCATCTGCTAGGCTGCGTATGTAAACATTTTAAAAATTGCAAGGTGTTTGTTGTAGCACCAGACATGTAGCACCTACAAAAAAATTCTTTTGATGGGAAAAAGGCACAAAGCTGTTTGTGACATTGCAGCACTGAACGAAGCCATTAAAACCAATCAAGCATCTGCCAGGGCCAACCGACCGTACTAAATCAAAGAAGTTTACAAGGTTTACAAAAAAGCCTTCAGTCAAGAAGTGCAACTGCTAGCCTGCTCATAAAAAGCGATTTGTTCATAGACAGAAAAATAAAGCTTATTGTTGTTGTTACAACCTAAAAAAGTAGACACACTGTGAGCTTTTATTTGGGGAAATTGAGTTGCATATTTCCTGCGGAGAAGAATCATGTGGGGATTGAAGCAGTGGAAAATGTAATACGCCCTAGCTGCAGCGCAACAAGTTAACTGCCACAGCTTCAGGTGAAGAAGTGTCCCATTTAACTCAAGCTTTGGTTAGAATAATGTGCAAACAAGGCAGGGAGGATGCCTATATCCTTTCCTGATCAGCACGTGTTGGTCACGGATCAAGTGGAAGGAGTGAAGGGAACAAAGTTTGTGGGGCTGCAAGCCAAGAAGGAATAGGACGCAGAGATGTGGGCCGACAACAAGACCCTTGCATTCGTGCGCACCAAGCAGCTGCCTGAGGGGGTGGCCAAGCTGGAAAAAGACAGGATAAAGACGAGGAGTGAAGAGTTGGGATTTAAGGAGGACTAATTGTACAGGCTCACGGGAGACATGGACAAAACCCACCACCACAGGAAAGAGTCAGAATCATCAACAAGTGGCTCAATGCTGGGGGAAACTTCGGTGCAAAACGCACCTGGTCACTAGTGGAGCCCCACTTTTGGTGGAGAGGCATGGTTGGACGAATTAGCGTGTCGTCAAATCTTTCCGGCTGTGCGATCACTCCAACACCTCTTTCAGCGCCAAGGCCCTGCAACTGCAGACCCTTCCAATTTGTGGCATGTTTTATCGCTGGGGAGTAGACCTATCAGTACCCATGCTCACCACCTATTCAACTGGCAACAGGTACCTCGTGATTGCGGTGGAGTACATGTCAAAGTAACTAGTGGTGGTACCAGATCATGACAAAGTAACTAGTAAGCAAGGTCATGGCAAGTAAGATCATGTCAAAGTGAGTTGGTGGTGGTACCAGATCATGACAAAACAGCAGCCACCACCACACGAGCGTTTTTGCAACAGGTGCTCACCGAATTTGGCAGCAGAGCTAAAGTGCTCACAGACCAGGGTACAAAGTTCCAGGGGAGTTTGCAGCCACGCTGTCCATTTGACCACAGATTCCGATCAGCCAAACAGTCTGGCTGAAGGTCCCCCCACATAAATCTGTGCAGTCAATCTTTGCAGCCATGCTGTCCAATCGACCACAGAGTGACGACACCCAACCATACACAGGCAGATGGCCTTGCAGACAGGCAGTGCAAACATGAAGAGGCCCTTGAGGAAGCCTGTAGACTAGGGCAGGTGGATTATGGTCAACAATCTGGTCAACTGCGCACCCTTCCACCTGCCCGGGATTGACCCAAGCACTAATCACCAGCTCACCAGCTCAGATGCCAACCTAGCGTGCAAGATCTGGCACCTCACGAAGCCGGAGGAGACTTTGCTGCTATGCGACGCGTGCAGCACCGGCTGGCATATGGTGTGCATGGATAAGGAGATGGAAGAAGTCCCAGAGGCATTTGGATCTGCCCACAATGTGGCGCAGACGGCGTGGAGCCTAGCCACGTGGAACAAGTCAACCACGAGGCGGCGGCCGTCACAACCTTGCTGAAGCAGAAGCATGGCTCATGTGATGTTGTGGGTTTTCAAGACGTACGCGTTGTCGGCTGGAATGTATGCCAGTCAGATTTGGTCTACGCAACTGTTTTCAGCAATCCGTTGCAGGTCGCACACATGGCAATTCATTTATATATATATATATAAAGAATTTTGAGAGTTGAATCTACTTCTGCAAACTGGTGTATGCTTTGAGAAGAGCATGCATGAACCCTTGCAATTTTACTGGTTCAGGTCAGCTGCCAATTTTGGAATAGGGTGGTTGATTCAAATAGCAACACTTCATGCGAATATTTCCCTTTGGATTTCTGGGGCTAATTGTTGGACTAAACAGATGAAGGATGCCTTTGGTAATTTGCAGAATAAGCGAGCTTTTTAATTGAAGCAAATTGAGGAAGTCTGGTTTTTTGTTGGGACTGTCACAACGAATCATGGCACCAGCTTGAGCGGAAAATCACACGATTCGTCCATGCCACTTATTTAGCATTGGTTGAGCAGCCATGCCAAGCTGATGTTTTTATTTTACCAAGCGGAAGCTGGCTGCCCATCCAACAAGTTGTGGAGGCATTTGCGAGCCCAAAAGGCAACCATTTTCTTTGAAACCAGCCAAGTATCGTTGATTTGTGTAGCGTAGTTGAGGGACCTTTAGCAGAGACAAGGTTACCGTGAGAATATAACTTTGCAAAGGGGGTCAACTGGGGAAATGTCCAAATACGTGCCTTTTTTGCACTCAGAAACCGGCCATTCACAGCCCCTTCATCCGATTGGAACCAATTTTGCTTTGAATGAAAGCTTGCATTATGAGCTGTACGATGACGTGCTTACATCCATGTAAGTCACAGTGTGCGTAATTTGACAGGTGTTCAAGCTCACCCTGATCACCAAAACCCTAATGGTGTGGCTTTCTATGAGAAAACTGCATATATTCGTGTATATCACCAACCACTTCAACGTTTGATTTATTTGTTACAAGGAGTCCACACCACCTAAAATCATGTAATTTGGTGGAGTGGGTGAAAAGCTGTGAAGATTTTGTGGTTAAAAGTGGGGTTCATGCCGTGGGCAATTAGGTATGTGCACCACAACTGGCAGTTTTGAAGCTCAGGTGTAGCCAAAATCACCTCTGGGTGCCAAGTTTAGAAACTGCCAGTTGCGGCGCACATATTTGATTCACATTTCAAAAGTACCCCTGTTTAGGGCCTCAGTTGACCCCCTCTGGCAACTTTGTGAGATTATCTGTCATGCCATACAAGTAACCATCTCGTTCATTGCTTTCCAGGAATATCTGAGACAGGTATATCTGAGATAACATGGTTGCAGAGAGATTTGTAGATGCCTTTCCTAACGTTGTTGTTTGTTAGGACATGCATTTGGGGGCAAATCCTTTCTGCTTTGTGTGTACATTAATCTAACTAGCGCTTAAGATGAACACAAAAATGCAAAAAACTCCCCACAATAAAAGCGGTAATCACATTGTTAGCGGATCGAGTTTGTTACTTGCAAGTTTAGCATAGACTCCAGCACACCTGCAGCAATCAGCGACACAGTATTTGGACAACTTAATGAAATCAGCTAAGGTTCCCTTCTTCATCCTAATTGTCATAATCTCCATCTTCCCCTGCTTCATCCAGCTCATCCTGCTCTGGTACCTCTGGTGGGTCTTTCTTTGTGTAACTGTGAACATGTGTGTGTGTGTGTGTGTGCGAGTGTGTGTGTGTGTGCGTGTGAGTGAGCGTGCGTCAGTAATTGTAAGTGTGTGTGTATATATGTGTGTATGTGCGTATGTTATCACATATTCATACACCAAGCACTAAATTAAATGCAAGCAAGATGAGCCAGCATAGAAGGAGCAAGGCGGGGGGTGGCAAAGCATTGCGAGTTGACTGCAGGGGTGGCTGCAGCCTTGTGAGCGATTAGGTAGGACAATACGTCACAATAAAGCACAAGAATAAAAATTCAGGACAAAGCACCGTCACCACAAGGTATATGGTGCAGCACATCAACATCACTAACAAAGCATACACCCTGGCCGAATCTACGTACGCTTCTGGCACATACACAATCATCACGCACATACACGTGGGTCTAAACGCACAGCCGCAAAAAGATGTCACAGGTACGCAGATACACATAATCCACAAATCACACACACTCACACACACACAGCCGTTACAAAGATATACCAAAGGTCGCCCACGATAGATTTTGTCACACACCCACCCACCCTTCAGGCGTGTCCGTAAAAAAGGACGGAGGCAGAGACTGGGATGAGCCTAGCATGTGGAAGGCCTTGAAAGCTAAGCGAATGGAGACTGTCAGAATGAGGGGGATCTCCACCTGGTGTGTGTGTGTACGTATGTACGTGTGTGTTGTGCATGCTTGATGTGTGTAAGTGGGTATGCATGCTTGTGTGCTTACGTTTCATTTACTGTCCTCCAGTTGTGGCTACCTCAGCTCGTGATGCACGTGCTAGAAAGGTAGGGTTTTTCCCGTGCCTAGATCACAAAGACACTATTTCTTACCACCTGTGGGTATTACACATTCACAGGGTTGGCCAGAACCATACATTTATAGGTATATACGATGTATACACGGTACTTTTGGCTGGGAATTCACCATACACACGGTCATATACGGTGTGTGTACATACGGTTCTGGCCAACCCTACACATTCACCAGATTCTGTCGTGCATCACTGACAGCGCACAGGCACTTATGGAACTGCTGAGTACTCTGCAGCATGCAGAAGTACTCTAGTTCTTGTGTGTGCGAGTGCAACCGGACATCAGTTGCTACTCTCTCGGCACAGCTTGCGCTGTGCAAACCATCCTTTCTATGCTTGAGCCTGAGATAGTTTGCAGCTGTGTTTATGCTTGGTGTCGGCACGAGTGTAGTTTCTCCCTCCAGCAGTTCGGTGGATACGAGCCAGAATAGAATTGTAAAAGGGGCTGCACATGCCATTCAAAAGAGCCTTCCACATGCATACCCATGCATAAATGCAAAAAGGGCTGCACATGCCAATCACATGAGCCTTATTAAAGACTATTCTTCGATTTGTTGTGCACTTGTGTAAGTCCTTGCACTTTGTTGTGTAAGTCCTTCTGCCAGTTGCACTGCCCTTGTGTAAGTCCTTGCACTTGTGTAAGTCCTTCTGCTGCATCCCAAGATGGTGCATCATTAGGGTTGGCCAGAACCTCATATATATATGAACCGTATATTACCATGGTATATTACCGTACATTTGGTGATTTCCCTGCCCAAATCACCGTATATACACCGTGTGTATAAGGTTCAATCTAACCCTACGCATCGTTAACAGCGCACAGGCACCTATGGACCTGCAAAAGGGGCTGCACATGCCAATCACGTGAGCCTCACTAAAGACTAAAGCTCGTTTTGTTTTGCACTTGTGCGTTTATTCTGCTGCATCCCAACATAGTACATCGTTAACAGTGCACAAGTACCTATTAGAGTGCAGAAAGGACCTGCGCACGCCAATGCTTTTGAGATTGAGCCTTTCAAAAGACCAGCTCAATCTCGTTTTCTACAACAACAACTATCACAAATTTTACATGTTTCACGTACGCAGCCTAGCAGTCGCACTTTTTGACAGATGGCTTTATCTGTGAATTCTGTAACCTCTGTATAAGACCAGCTCAATCTCATTTGGATTTAAATGGCAGCAGAAGAACTTATAAGTGCAACACACTCAATCTCGCCATACATTGTTCAGTTGGCCAAAAACATGCGACACAGCAGGACTGGACAGTGTGCAATTGACTGGACAGTTCGCATTTGACTGGACAGTGTGCATTTGACTGGACAGTTCGCATTTGACTGGACAGTGTGCATTTGACTGGACATGGTGTGCGTTTGACTGGACCGTGTGCATTCGACTGGACAGTGTGCATTTGACTGGACCGTGTGCATTTGACTGGACAGCGTGCATTTGACTGGACAGTGTGCATTTGACTGGACAGTGTGCATTTGACTGGACAGTGTGCATTCGACTGGACAGTGTGCATTTGACTGGACCGTGTGCATTCGACTGAACAGTGTGCATTTGACTGGACAGTGTGCATTCGACTGGACAGTGTGCATTTGAATGGACAGTGTGCATTCGACTGGACAGTGTGCATTTGACTGGACAGTGTGCATTTGACTGGACAGTGTGTGCATTTGACTGGACAGTGTGTGCATTTGACTGGACAGTGTGTGCATTTGACTGGACAGTGTGCATTTGACTAGACACAGTGCAAATTCATGGCACGCTCTGGCTGGGATGTTTTGAGATATATGGTCACACACTTGAGTGAGCATAGTGTGTGTTGTTTATCACTCCACACTGAAGTCAGCAGCTGGTTTGTCTTTGGTTTTGTCTCGGGTGATATACACAGCGCACGGGCATCACTACACACTGAAATTGGCAGTTTTCTGTGATGGTGATACACAGCGCACGGGCGCCTATTAGAGTGCAGAAAGGACTGCACAACCCCATTTTAACACACACACCACCAGTCTTGATAATACCTTACCAGACAGACATTCAATCTCTGTCGCTTGTATCTAGGGAAGGTAGTTACCATCAAATTAACTAGAAACCAATATACATGTGCTGCACAAATAAGTGGCCTGCTGTGTTACTCATGACTAAATACTCATACCAAACTCTGTCTGACACTTTTGTGAAACCTTTGTGTGGGAACCCAGGTTTTGCAAAAAAGTGCACACACACACACACACACACACGCACACACACACACACACACTGTGTGGGCACCCAGGTTTTGCAAAATCTGTATATGGCTACCCAGATTTCACAAATTCTCCGTACAAGTACCCAAGGTGTATGCTACCCATTTGACGCCAGCCTGATGCCCACACAATAACTCCAACAACAAAGGGGCAGACGGCTCCATACGATCAGCGGCTTGACCGGCTGTTCCCTAACAGCGTGCATTCCGAGAGCGTGAACGCCTTGTTTGTCCTCGCAGGGGAATCCACACAGACATTGTTTCGTTCGATTTCCACGCCTATCTATTGATGTCACCACCTTCCTATAATTACAAACCACAATCTCTCAAACTAACTACCTAGCTCCTACCCACCTTTTCTAAAAGTTGCGAAGCTACCTGCAACTATCTAGCTCCTCCGTTACTCACCCTTACAGCTAGCTAGCTCCTCACCCTGACAGCTGGCCAGCTAGTTACATACATCAAGCTAGCTACTTACCTTGATAGCCGGCCAGCTAGCTCACCACCCTTACATCTAGCTAGCTCCTCACCCTGACGGCTGGCTAGCTAGTTACATATGTCTAGCTAGCTACTCACCCTGATAGCTGACTAGCTCGCTACACACCCTGACAGCTGGCTTGCTAGCTACACTCGCCCTGACAGCTGGCTAGCTCGCTACACACACCCTGACAGCTGACTAGCTCGCTACACACACCCTGACAGCTGACTAGCTCGCTACATACCTCGACAGCTGGCTAGCTCATTACTCACCCCGACAGCTGGCTAGCTCGTAACTCACCCCGACAGCTGGCCAGCTCGTTACTCACCCCGACAGCTGGCTAGCTAGCTGCATATACCCTGGCAGCTGGCTAGCTCGTTACTCAACTCGACAGCTGGCTGGCTAGCTACACATCCTTACAGCTAGCCAATTACTCACCCTGACAGGGAACTCCTCTCTATCAGCGTAGTTGGCCATGAAAGACTCCACCTGCGTGTGTTTTGTTAATTGCAGCAGGTGGTCATTGCATTGCAGCAGTTGCAAATTGCAGCAGCTGATGCAGACGAGGTGATTGCAGCAGGTGGTGGTTGTACCAGCAGTTTAAAATTGCGGCAGGTGAGGCAATTGCAGCAGCAGTTGAAAATTGCAGCAGGCGAGGTGGTCGCAGCAGCAGTTGAAAACTGCAGCACGCGAGGTGATTGCAGCAAATGGTGGTTGTAGCAGCAGTTCACGATTGCAGCAGTTGAAAATTGCAGCAGGCAAGGTGATTGCATTAGCATTTGAAAACTGCAGCACGCGAGGTGATTGTAGCGGGTGGTGTTTGCAGCAGTCGGAAATTGCAGCAGGCGGGGTGATTGCAGCAGGTGGTGGTTGTGGCAGCAGTTGACAATTGCAGCAGTTGAAAATTGCAGCAGGCAAGGTGGTTACAACAGTTGAAAACTGCAGCACGCGAGGTGATTGTAGCAGGTGGTGATTGTAGCAGCAGTTGGAAATTGCAGCAGCTGATGCAGGCGAGGTGGTTGCAGCAAGTGGTGGTTGTAGCAGCAGTTGACAATTGCAGCAGTTGAAAATTGCAGCAGGCAAGGTGGTTGGAGCAGCATTTGAAAACTGCAGCACGCGAGGTGATTGTAGCAGGTGGTGTTTGCAGCAGTTGAAAATTGCAGCAGGCGAGGTGATTGCAGCAGGTGGTGGTTGTAGCAGCAATTGACAATTGCAGCAGGCGAGGTCATTGCAGCAGCATTTGAAAATTGCAGCAGGCAAGGTGATTGCAGCAGGTGGTGGTTGTAGCAGCAGTTTAAAATTGCAGCAGGTGAGGCAATTGCAGCAGCATTTGAAAATTGCAGCAGGCGAGGTGATTGCAGCAGGTGGTGGTTGTAGCAGCAGTTGAAAATTACAGCAGGTGAGGCAGTTGCAGCAGCATTTGAAAATTGCAGCAGGCGAGGTGGTTGCATCAGGTAGTGGTTGTAGCAGCAGTTGAAAATTACAGCAGGTGAGGCAATTGCAGCAGCATTTGAAAATTGCAGCAGACGAGGAGGTGATTGCAGCAGGTGGTGGTTGTAGCAGCAGTTGAAAATTGCAGCAGGTGAGGCATGTGCAGCAATAGTTGAAACTTGCAGCAGGCGAGGTCATTGCAGCAGGTGGTGGTTGTACCAGCAGTTTAAAATTGCAGCAGGTGAGGCAACTGCAGCAGTAGTTGAAAACTGGAGCAGGCGAGGTGATTGTAGCGAGTGAAGTAAGCAATGACTGGTGAAGTAATTAGAGCGGCCTTGGTGATTGCAACAGGTGGTGGTTGCAGCATGTGAGGTGATCACAAAAAAGTAAAACAGGAGGAGAACGTGCGCATCACAGGCGCTTCATGACGGTGCCACTGCTGCCCCGTCTTTCCCTTTCGTGGGCACAGAGATGCTTTTTGATGAAGGAGACAGAAACACTGGACAAGCGTTGGGATCAGCTCCACATTGCTGGAGCAAAGAGGCAAGGCTAGCGCTGAAAAAATAAGTGTTTTTAGGCGGTTTAAATTAGTTAGTGTGCCAGCAGGTGGTGCCAGCAGATGGTGCCAGAAGGTGGTGCCAGTAGGTGGTGCCAGCAGGTGGTGCCAGTTATAATTTCTTTCTTTGATAATTTAGGATGGCGCTTACTTAGCAACAATGTAGCCCAAACAATATCTTACAACTCACACTCACCTCTTCAACTTAGTCACACATGTGTGTGCGCGAAACCTTGTCACAATTGATCAAAACCTTGCCACACACTGTTCAGAATCCAAGTGTTTAAGACCATGTCACACAACGATCAAAACCATGTCACACAATGTGGAAAACCTTGTCACAATTGATCAGAACCCTGCCACACACTGTTCAAAATCAAAGCGTTCAAGACCATGTCACACAATGTGGAAAACCTTGTCACAATTGATCAGAACCCTGCCACACACTGTTCAAAATCAAAGTGTTCAAAACCATGTCACACAACAATCAAAACCATGTCACACAATGTGCGAAACCTTGTCACAATTGATCAGAACCCTGCCACACACTGTTCAAAATCAAAGTGTTCAAACCCATGTCACACAACGATCAAAACCATGTCACACAATGTGGAAAACCTTGTCACAATTGATCAGAACCCTGCCACACACTGTTCAAAATCAAAGTGTTCAAACCCATGTCACACAACAATCAAAACCATGTCACACAATGTGCGAAACCATGTCACACAATGTGGAAAACCTTGTCACAATTGATCAGAACCCTGCCACACGCTGTTCAAAATCAAAGTGTTCAAAACCATGTCACACAACAATCAAAACCATGTCACACAACGATCAAAACCATGTCACACAATGTGGAAAACCTTGTCACAATTGATCAGAACCCTGCCACACACTGTTCAAAATCAAAATCTTCAAGACCATGTCACACAACGATTAAGACCATGTCACACAATGTGCGAAACCTTGTCACAATTGATCAGAACCCTGCCACACACTGTTCAAAATCAAAGTGTTCAAAACCATGTCACACAACGATCAAAACCATGTCACACAATGTGGAAAACCATGTCACAATTGATCAGAACCCTGCCACACACTGTTCAAAATCAAAATCTTCAAGACCATGTCACACAACGATTAAAACCATGTCACACAATGTGGAAAACCTTGTCACAATTGGTCAGAACCCTGCCACACACTGTTCAAAATCAAAGTGTTCAAGACCATGTCACACAACAATCAAAACCATGTCACACAATGTGCGAAACCATGTCACAAATTGAATAAAACCTAGCCACACACTGTTCGGATCCAGAGTATAAAAGACTATGTCACAACAGCGATCAAACCAATGTGCCTGTCTGTGCGGAACATTTCCGGTGAAGCTATAGGAAACAAAAATATGTGCGCAGGCAACGAGAAACCAAATCCACTCCCCACATTGAATGGGAGTGTCGAACTTTTAAGGAGAAGGGGCCACTTAGGTGTTGAGTAATGTAGCCCCTCCAGCACAGAAACAAAAAAACTGCATAAAAATTGTATAAACAATTGAGCTGGGCACCTTATACAAGGGTGACATATAGTGGTGACTACATTTAGACCCTTTGACATATTCACCTTATAAAAGTGTTTGTTCGCGCCCCCCATGAGCTGCAGCAGCGGCAATATTTGCTTGAGAGACAGCGGGAACTTTGAGGCCATCCAGCACCTGCCAGGTTTCGAAATCCGAGGGTGTGGGGCTTGTTAGCTAGTGTGTGGGCAGCACAGAAAAACATGAAGCCACAGTTGTGGCCGCAGTTTAGACCGCAGTGCAAGAGTGAGTGTAAGATGCTGTGTGTATATGCATGTGTGTGTGCAGGTTGTTATTTTAGTGCGTGTGTGTGTGTATGTGTGTGTGTGTGTCTGTGTGTGTGTGTGCACGCACCTCCCCACCATACGTTTCTGCTGCTTGAGCAGCTCCGGTGTGGCCTTAAACGAAGACAGCGCCTGCGTATCTACCCCTTCTTGCTCCTCCCCCTCCTCCTCTCCCTCCTCCTCATCTCCACTCTCCTCTTCCTCTCCCTCTCCCTGCTCTCCCTGGACCCCTTTCTGCTCTCTCTGCTCTCCCTGGACCCCTTTCTGCTCTCTCTGCTCTCCCTGGACCCCTTTCTGCTCTATCTGCTCTCCCTGGAACCCATTACTATCCCGCTGCTCCCTCTGCCCTCCTCCCACAGAGGGTTGCGGAGGACTCCCTTGAGCAGGTGAAGCTTGCGATCTCCTCCTGGCCTTTGCTTCTACTTCCTCTATGCTCTCAGAATTGACTCCACTTGCTATGTCTCGACGCCTGCTGCTGGTTCCACCTGCAACAGCACAAGCAGCATGATTTCCAGCAGGAAGATGGTTAAAGGAAGGGTCTTACGCTGAGCAGTATCATGGTCATAGGAATGATCATAGGAATGGTCATAGGAATGGTCATAGGAACGGTCATAGGAATGATCATAGGAATGGTCATAGGAATGATCATAGGAATGATCATAGGAATGATCATAGGACTGATCATAGGACTGGTCATAGGACTGGTCATAGGAATGGTCATACGCTAAGCAGTATATTTTAGTTTGGTTTACGCTGAGCAGTATATTTTAGTTTGGTTTACGCTGAGCAGTATATTTTAGTTTGGTTTACGCTGAGCAGTATATTTTAGTTTGGTTTACGCTGAGCAGTATATTTTAATTTGGTTTACAA
>Ga0307968_1002805_pt1:10000-14551 | contig 14551 bp, 25 predicted proteins | sample OrgLakmetagen650_FD_201834 | JGI IMG/M metagenome (GOLD analysis project Ga0307968, IMG submission 201834) | Saline water microbial communities from Organic Lake, Antarctica - #650 | ecosystem: Environmental > Aquatic > Non-marine Saline and Alkaline > Saline | place: Antarctica... | reverse complement strand
GCTCAGAGGGGAGCGAGTGAGGAGGGGGGCAGTGAAGAGGGCCGGGGGGCAATGAGGAGAGGGATGGGGAAGCAGATGGTGATGATACCTGAGTTAAAGAAAGACTAGAAGACAAAACTAGTGCCAGTTGATGTACAATGTACAATGGATGACAGAGTTCAGCAGAACCAGGCTCATTTTGATATTTCTCAGTGCACTTGGACAAAAACTATGTTAATGTGTTATGGAATGCACCTCTGAGTCCCTTGGTGCGGTTCTGAGGGCATTTTGCCCCTGCGGATTGGTGCGGCAAGCACTAAATTACATATTGAGAGGGGTGCGGATTGGTGCGGACAGGGTAAAAATAACTCTTTTTTTGAGGGGTGCGGAACGAGTACATGTCCCTACGGTAGTACTGGAAAGGGCACGTCTGGTATAGACAAGTTTAGCAGCAAAGTTCACAGAGTGCACATGGAGCTTGGAGGCGATCTTTTTAACTCTTTGAGGATCAAGATCCAGTTTCTTCAAAGGCTTCAGAGTGTGAGTGTTGTAGATGGTGCCACCCACCACACCCAAAAGGATGATGTGGAGAGTAATAACGGAGGCTCCTTGGAGAATGTAGCTAAGGTCTTTGTGCTGTTCCTTTGCGGCGTTTAGCTGGTTCTGAGGTCTGGTGTCCTCACAGTACTTGATCTCGACGAGGTGGATGTCACGCCGAGGTTTGCTGAGGTCTTTAGGTCGGTGCTGTCTGGGGTTGGTGGCTCTACTAGTACTGGTGGCTGGCGGTGCTGCTAAGGTGCTCCCAGTCTCCCTCAATTGCCCCCTGCCACTTTGAAGAACCCCCCCCCTACATTAGTTTGTTGTTTTTGTGTGTTTGCAGCGATGGGAGTAACCAGCACAAAATCTGGGCGGCTGGAGGTGAATCTGTCTTTGTCTGGGAAGCGGGGTGGGAAGAGCCATTTGGGAACAATTCTACTTTCAGCTGTTTCTGGAATCTGGAGATTTTGCATGATCATCCGTTCGTTGCTGCCTATATCTATGGAGACAATGCATGAGGATCTTAAGGAGCCTGTTATGCTGATAGCCTTAACACACCTTGAGGGAATCTGTAATAAAGCCCAACACCCCAAGCTCTCGAGTACAAGCAAGTCTAATACTACGTAGCTAGGACCACAGTCTGAATGTGTTGTCAGAACTGCATGTCACGAGGTACGCGCTTGCAGGGTCCCACAACACAGACTGTGCAGCATCTTCATGCCCAGCCAGCTCAACGATACCTTCTCCAGTCAAGGAATTGTAGACCTTAATGCGCCCACTGTCAGATGCCACTGCTAAGATCTGCACGTGCCATTTACGTGTGTTCATATGTTAGATTCCTTACAGAGCGTAACATCTACTGAACATGTGCACGTGAGAGCACTATAAGAAACCCGAGTTTTTATCAAGCTAAAATCATTCAAATAGGAAAAAGGAATTGACCATTTCACTCGTCTGAGTTTTTTCCAGGGTGGCATTTGACCAGAAGCCTGTCAAAAGGATCACCCTTTCACTTCAACCGGTTTTGGGTTGAGGACAGAGCGTTAAGCAGAGAAGAATATTAGTCTTGCAGTTATAAAGCTAGTGGTAAGCTTATGCCTGCTAGCTCTTGGTTGCAAAAGTGGTTTGTACCACGATAAGATGGCTGATCCCTGTATGCTCGTGATTGCCTCTTGTTTTAACTGCTACACATGCAGATCCTTACCTCTCCGCTGCTGTCGAACGCGCACTTGTTGGCAGGATGCTTGCCTGTGTTGATTGATCTCAGCTCTGCTACCTGCAAATATAAACAGGAAAAAAATGTACACATTGTGTTGTGTTATTTGTGTGCAGGTGTAGGGTGGAGGGACGTGAGTTATGCAGGTCCAAATTTTGACCTTAAATTTGGCGCAATTAGCAAATGAATGAAAAACCCGTTCATCCGAGTTGGAAAGAAAGCTGTTCTTGCTGCTTAGTTATCCTGACGTCAATTCACCACAAAGCTTTGTTGCCATTTGCTGCTTAAAAGGTAGGACATGGCCTGCAGTTCTGTTCCCTTTTCATTTCCGCACGTGGTAGAGCTGTAAAAACACGTACCATGCGTGTGTCCCACAGCTTGAGCATGCCGTCTGCATCCGTGGATGCAAGCATGGTGCCTGTGAGGTTAAATACCGCCGCGTTGCAGGAGTTCATGTGGCCGTAGAAGGTTTGGGAGCACAAGCCGCTGCAACAGGGTGCAAGTGGGAAAGGGTGAGTCGCAAGGTCTTTCCAAACTTTCCTATGGCAGTGGTCTAAAACAAATTTGCAATAATGAAACATCTGCATAGCATGGCTCTGGGTCAAGCAAATGTCTTCCCGACACGCACAGCATGGCCCTGGGTCAAGCAAACGCCTTCCCAACAGACATCACATAAAAGTACCTGCGTGCGTCCCATATGGACAACGTCTTGTCCGAGCTGGCAGTGGCAAGGTTTGAGGTGTACGGCTGCCAACTCACGTCGTTCACACTGTCCACGTGACCACGCAGTGCCATACGGCATTTTGCTGCGGGTACATCCCACAATCGAACCTACAAAGAACACACATACACACAGAAGTTCACAGTGTCAACAGTGCGTGAACATTTGTAAGCCTTGGCAGGGCAGAAAATGTACATCTTCACAGTGTACGTTGCCCAATGTTCTGTGGCCTTGCAGCAGCCAGCAAAGGCTGTACTCAGTGCATGGTTGCATGTGCGTGCGTGCGTGCATGCATGTGTGTATGCCTTACTTCTTTCATGAATATGACCCTGGTAATTTGTGCAGCATTCAATGCCTGTAACAGTGATTGACCAAGAAAAGGAAAAGGATAAATATTTTGCAAGTTTTGCAAAATTTAACTCAGCTTGAGCGACCCTACCGTGTGATCTAGGGAGCAGCTGGCCAGCACGTCCCCGCTATGGTGATATCGCACCCCCCACACCGCCTGCTTGTGCTCCGTGAATGTGAGCACACACCGTTGCTGTGCAAAGTCCCACACTTTCACTGCGGCATCTCCACCTCCAGATGCAAGGGAGGCACCGTTGGGGTTGAAATCCACAGCTGCCACCCAATCCTGGATGCGTAGAAGCAGTTCTAAAGTGAAAGAGGAAACGAAAGGGAAAGACAATGCTGGCAGAGCAAACTGTTCCCCACGTCAAAATAAGGGAAAGGAGCCACTACTTGGTGCTAAGTACTGCATGATTTCCTTTCTGCAGAAGAAAAAAACAAAAGGAATCAGTCCTGACTCAGGTTGCAGGCTTGGTCTGATACGGATCCTGATGAGATTTGGCAAGGATTCCATACCTACAGCTGTAAACACATGTTTCTTCAGTCCAGGCAAATCTCTGGATGTAACAAAGGGAATCGTGACCAATCATAAAAACATTAAATCTGTTGGTTGCCAACATTGATGCTTGAGTATCCATTCATGTGTCTGTGACTACTGGGTGGCTTGTCTGAGAGCAAGCGTCACCTGCCTCCATAACGGCAGGCATTCCTTTTGATGTTGCGCGCGTTCCTTACGCAGCCGTTTTTATATCCATCTTCCAAGTTCCCACAAGCAACCAATTCTACATAACCAAGGGCGGAACTAGATTAATGTAGTCTATTTTACATGAAAATGTGTAACACACCTTGTGCCCCTCCCCACACATGATTAAATCTCCTGCTGGCATGTGCCACATCTTCCACGTCTTATCATCACTGGCAGTGACCAGGATAGGCTTGGTGGGATGCAGCGCCATGTTTGCCACCGAAAGCAAGTGCCCTGTTGTTTTGTGTGTATGTGTGTGTATGTGTGTGTCTGTGTGTGAGCGTGTGCGTGCATGAGATTGCGTGCATGCGTGCACGTCGAAGCTCTAGATTGTTGTGCACAAGCTTTTGCACAACACACATTCCCTGGATGCTGATGATCAGACCTCAACTCCAGGAGGATCACCTTTAAATGTCTTCTGTAAAGACATGGATTTAGGGTTGGCAGGCGGGAACTCCATATCGGCATATGGGTGTCGTGGCTGCGGGGCAGTGATGGAAGCCCAGCCGCTCCTCCCTTTGGTTGCCCCTCTGGAGCCTGCGTGTGTGTACATGTGCACGGTACCTTATGTTGTGCAAATACGTGCATATGGATGCACGTGGATGTACTTAATAAACACCTGAGCAAGCACGGGAACATGCACACACACCTGCATGCGTATGTGCGTGGACGCAAGCGCTCAATCGCATTTTTGCGCACGTGTGTACTGTGCGTTTTGGTGTGTGCACTTGCTTTGCCTGGATGCGTAGCGACGTGCATGTGTCCATCGTAATATCGTAATGCTCTTGCTTGAGTGCATGTACAATCACCTGTTGTGCCAGCTGTCGCCCCCAGTCCCCCCCCTGCTGACCATCCCCCGGTGCCGCTGTCTGGCAGTCCATTGGTAGCTCTGCCGGTGGTTGAGGCAGCTGCCCCACCCCCTGTGCATATGTTGGTGCGGTATAAATTGTCAACACCATTTCCTCACTAATTAAAGGTACAAATACACCTGAGGTTCTGCACCCT
>Ga0307968_1002805_pt1:0-5000 | contig 14551 bp, 25 predicted proteins | sample OrgLakmetagen650_FD_201834 | JGI IMG/M metagenome (GOLD analysis project Ga0307968, IMG submission 201834) | Saline water microbial communities from Organic Lake, Antarctica - #650 | ecosystem: Environmental > Aquatic > Non-marine Saline and Alkaline > Saline | place: Antarctica: Organic... | reverse complement strand
CCAACATCACACCAAGCCTTATGAAGTGCCCCCTTCTTCTCCTTTTCTCCTGCTGTAGAACCCCAAGGTGACAGCTGACCGTGCGTTCAACAAATTTGGCACCAACTTTGAGAACTCTGCGGAGCCTATCTATGGCTCCCAGTTCCTGCCGCGCAAGTTCAAGATTGCTGTCACCGTGCCTGGGGATAACAGCGTGGATCTATTCACAAATGATCTGGGTGTCGTCGTCATCTGCGACAGCCAGGGCGAGCTGCAGGTGAGGTCTCTTTCACACTTTTGCAAGCACTGGCTCGCAGAGAAACAACAGTAGTCTTGCATACCGACGTACACAAGCTCCCAAAAACACAAACGCACGTCCTTATGAAAGTGAGATTTGTGGATAGAAGAGGGAGGGAATGGACAGCGTCTAAAGAGAGTGGAGGGGTTGGAGTCGGTACATGCGAATGACACGCAGGTTCTTCTTCTCCTGCAGGGCTTCAACCTCACAGTTGGCGGAGGCTTGGGTCGAACCCACAGGAACAACGACACCTTCCCTCGTATCGCTGACCCCTTTTGTTACGTGGACAAGGAGGACATCTTCCATGCGGTGAGCGCCTGCACACGTGTCGCATGGAAATAAGCATTTATTGTTTGCAGTGCAAGGTTTCTTTATGGTATTCAAGCTCGTGTGCACACACACGCTCACACGTACCTGCACATACACACACGCACACACTTGCGCGCATCCAGATCCACACCTACCCACACTTACACACACGCACACACACACATTCGCTCTCGAACGTAGGTCAAGGCCATTGTGGCCACACAGCGTGACTATGGACGACGAGATGACAGGCGGCAGTCGCGTCTCAAGTACCTTGTGCATGAGTGGGGCGTGGACAAGTTCAGGTGAGGATCCAGTTCAAGGCACGCTTACCGTACTTTCACAAGATGTCCACCCTGTTGCATGACCTGGTTTGTCGGTGCTTTTCAGACATACACTCGTAATGGCGAGCGTTGGGCACTAGCATTAGAATTTAAGTTCTTCATCACGTTGTGCGTGTACACTGCAGAGGCACCCGGACTCAGGAAGTGTTGACATTTTTATTTCCCCCTCTATTTGCTGGCATCGCTTCATGCTCCAAGCAGTGTGCATTGTGGTTGTAGGTCGCAACTAATGTACTTGCTTCGTCTAAAGTTCGTAGAATTGTTGAACTGCTGCAGATTAGTGGCAGTTTGCGACCAGGCTATTGCTCCCTAACCCTCCTGAATGTTTGCACTGGCTCATTTTCTACCTGGCACTTACATCTCTGCTGCCATCTTACAGCCACACTTGAATGACTTGAGAACCAAATGCTAGGCACTGCTTTTGTCCTCTCCTGCCTGCATCTTGTTAAATCTACGTGACAACACGTGTGCTGGTGCTCCTCCCTCTGCGTGTACGCTAACATACGTACACTCGTAAAAACACATACACACGCGCACCCGCACACAGGTCCGTGGTTGAGCAGTACTTTGGCAAAAAATTTGAGGCGTTCAAGGCCATGCCAAAGTGGGAGTTTTACGATTACCTCGGCTGGGGCGAGCAGGGAGATGGCAAGCTTTTCTATGGCATTTATGTGCAGGTGAGCAAGACCATTGTACCCTTGCAAGCAACCCTTCCTGAAGCAAATGCTGTCGCTCTAAGTCTGTGTCGCTCTAAGTCTGTGTGTGTGTGTGTGCGTGTGAGTGTGTATGTATGTGCAAGTGTGTGTGCGAGTGTGTGTGAGTGTGTGTGCAAGGGTGTGGTTGACTGGAAATAATGTGGAAGCTGCAATGTTACTGCAGTGTCGCTATTGTCAAGCAGCCATTTGCACTATTGCTCCAAGTTAGCTAACAGACTTGGTGCAATGCTTGTGTTGAAGGCCCCTTGGCCACGTCCTTATGTTCTGACGACCATGGCCAGTAGTCCAGAGAGGAGAAAAAAGATAAAAGTGTTGTGCCCTAGCTTGTGCAGCTATTTTACCGGATTGCACGCCCTGCTTGAGCACGGTCTCCTCCTCTCCTCCATCTGCCTCTCTCTGAACTCTCATCATTCCTAGCACCTATTTGAGCATTAGCTCGTAAAAAGCCCTAGATTTCTTTCTACGAGTCCAGGGTTCTTGAGACAGCCCACGATCGCTGTCAAGCCCCTCAAGAGTCTTAAGAGCAAGCTGTTAAAAAGTCCAACTGAGTGCATTGGTAGAAAGGCGAGAACATGCTCTCTTTCACATTCAATACCTGCTCTCATACCAGCAAAGGCACACACCCTAACTGCTGCTCTACTTCTACACAGTGGCTGTGCGCTCAAAAAAATGCGCCTAGCGATCCTTTCCGGCCTGTGCAAAGCACACAAACACATTTCTGCATACACACATTCACACACACACATACATACACACACAAACACAAACACAAACACACACCTGCGTATTGTGCCTCATGCAGAACGGGCGTGTGAAGGGTGAAGCCAAGAAGGCCTTGCGTGCAGTCATTGAGAAGTACAGCATCCCCGTGACCATCACAGCCAACCAGAACCTGATCTTGAGGGAAGTTGAGCCAGCCTGGAAGGCAGATATCTTGGCCATTTTGGCTGCCGCTGGGGTGAAGGACGCTGCAGAGTGGGACTCCATTGAGAGGTGTGTGTGAGAAAGGGAGAGCGCATCTGTGTGAGATTGACTTCATGAAAGAGGAGGATGTGAAGGTTCAAGAGGATAAGGGAGGGGAAGAAGTGCGTCGTGTGAAGTGTCCTGCACACAAGGCTTGTCCTGCAACCCAGCGAGTGCGGTATATGAGAGCACAAGCGTGAAGAACAAGAAACAGGGGCCATGGCTCTCTTTCTTTACGCTTGCCAGGTTGTACGTAAGGCACAAATGCGTGAAATTCATTACCATGACCAATCTACTTGTATGTCCCGTTGCCCATTCTGAAGGCACACATTTGAACGTGCACGCGCGTAAACACACACACACACACACACACACACACACACACATCAAACTTACATATACACGTACACGCAAACCCATGCACAACAGGACCTCCATGGCGTGCCCTGCCCTGCCCCTATGTGGGCTTGCCACTACAGAGGCCGAGCGCGCGCTGCCAGACATCAACGTGCGCATCCGTGCCTCTATGGTCAAGTCCGGCCTACCTGCAGACGAGCCCCTTATCGTGCGTATGACTGGCTGCCCAAACGGCTGCGCCCGGCCATACATCGCAGAGCTGGGTTTTGTGGGGGATGGACCCAACAGCTACCAGGTGTGCTTATGTGTGTGTTGCTGTGTGCGGCTTTGTGTATTGCCTGGAGGCTTTGGTAGATGAGCCTGCAAGGGCTGCTGGCGAATTGCGCATGTGCATTTTTGCAGGTGACTTCTAATCACCAAGCTTGCCCGATCGGCGCCTCCGTATGCTTGCTAGAGTGCTTGTGAACTTGACTGACCATGGCTGATGTTTCTGTTCTGTTCTCAATTGCAGATGTGGCTTGGTGGTAACAAAAACCAGACTCGCATGGCAGAGATATACGCTGAGCGCGTCAAGGTGAGTTGCTGCTTGACTAAAAAACTTTTCTCCCACGTAGCTGCCAGCGTGTGATATGATTGGTTCCTTTTGAAAGATCATAAGTCAGTAAGTAGTCTGTAAGGGGTTTTCCACGCCTATCCATCCATTTTATAGGCCATGCCACCGCTCAATTAGTCTGCTAGGGGTGTGCCTTGCCTATCCAATCTTTTCTTTGACCTTGCCGTGGCTAAAATTTTTCACCTGAAAGAGTTTGCTTGCGGTAACACTTCAGGCATTGATGATGCAGTGTTGACCGAGGCGGCCGGGGAGCGGATTGTCACATTCTAGGCAAATGTAAACCATCAACCGTGACTAAGCCTGAATTTGGTCATGGCCTATGAAGCAATTTGGGGCAGCTGCCTTGACCATGAATGCTTCTTCCTTTTATGTGCAGGTTCGCGATTTGGACATGTTCCTAGACTCCCTGTTCGGTTCTTTTGCTGCTGGCCGCAAGGATGGCGAGGGTTTTGGAGATTGGGTAGCTCGCAGTGGCTTGGAGGCTGTGAGGCAGCAGCAGCAAGCGTTGCGTGCAGCTTTAGAGGCTGCTGCATCGCCTAGTGAGGCTGACCCCTCTAGTAATGGCAGGGCACTTGTAGGATCTGCCTCAAGCTAAGACTAAAACCGAGCAAGAGAATCTGAGTAGGGTACTGGAGAAAGAGAGAGAGAGAGAGAGAGAGAGAGAGAGAGAGAGAGAGAGAGAGATAAGGGCATATCGTAACCAAGAGGGTGACACAATTGCTGTGCGCCGTGTATTCCTAGGACAGTTGTGTATTTTTCCTGGACTGTGCTTTGGTTTTGCATGATCATCAAACGTCCTTCCTTTGGTGTCCTAATTTGCAGCCCAGTAATTGAACGTAATTAACTGGTGCCACTTTTTTTATGGAGTATGAACCTCCTCCATTTTTTGACATGTATGTGTGGTCAGTCTGTGTGGTACTTGCGGCTTGTTACTGAAGTTGTCACACGCCCTTGCTGCAGTGCACTGTTACTGCTGCAGCTTTGAGTGCAGCAGGTCATTACTTGAAGTTTTACAGAATTAGGATGAAACCTGTTTTATGAAGCCCAAGTGTTATAAGACAGTATGTGAATTCGTGTGTTCTTGTGAGATCTATGACTGGATCAACAGTGCTCCAGCCTGCTTTTTCTGGAAAAATTTTTGGATGATTCTGTTGCCCTTTTTCTATTTAAAAGTGTTGCGTGAGGAACTTTTCTGGGTGCTTTTTGAGTCTACAAAGTCTTGCAAGGTTTCACAAAAAAACTTCAGTTAATAAGTTAGTTGAGTCTTACAACTAGTAAAGCAGCAATCCTCCTGACAATGGTTACAATGGTTACAATGGTTACAATTGGGGGTGACCTTCAGCCAGGTTGTTTGGCTGATCGGCTGCTGACTGGTCTCGGCCAGCCACAAATAAATCCATAAGCTCAGAAAGAAAAAGAAA
>Ga0307968_1002803_pt1 | contig 14561 bp, 15 predicted proteins | sample OrgLakmetagen650_FD_201834 | JGI IMG/M metagenome (GOLD analysis project Ga0307968, IMG submission 201834) | Saline water microbial communities from Organic Lake, Antarctica - #650 | ecosystem: Environmental > Aquatic > Non-marine Saline and Alkaline > Saline | place: Antarctica: Organic Lake... | reverse complement strand
GTGTGTGAGGTGTGTGAGGTGTGTGTGTGATGTGTGTGGGTGTGTGTGTGAGGTGTGTGCGTGTGTGAGGTGTGTGCGTGTGTGAGATGTGTGCGTGTGTGAGGTGTGTGCGTGTGTGAGGTGTATGCGTGTGTGTGATGTGTGTGTGTGTGATGTGTGTGATGTGTGTGATGTGTGTGCGTGTGTGAGGTGTGTGTGTGTGATGTGTGTGTGTGTGTGTGTGTGAGGTGTGTGCGAGTGTGCGTGTGTGAGGAACATGCTGCTGGCTGGCGAGCTCTTCACTCAATGGACCTGTTACCATACCAGGACAGCAGCTTGGAAGGAGATCAAGATCAAAACAACAACACAATCACACCCACCAAAATATATTCAACAGCTGTTGCTGCCTGTTTTGCTTTCTCAGCCTCTGCCTCCTTTGCTACTACTGTTGCTGTCGATGCTGTTGCCTCTTTTGCTCTCTCTCTCTCTCTCTCTCTCTCTCTCTCTCTCCCTCTCTCTCTCTCTCTCTCTCTCTCTCTCTCTCTCTGCTTCCATTGCTTTTCTTGCTGCCACTGCCGCTTCCTTTTGCTCTGCTTGTTCCAACCTCTTGTTCAGAGCCTCCTTCTCAGCCTTCTCAGCCTTCTCAGCTGCCACCTTTTCAGCTTGCTGCCTGGCTAAGGCCCGCAGCTGTTGTATCTCCTGCTCCTTTGCTTTTTCTGCATCCCTCTCATCCTGCATATCAAAAAGCTGGGAAAAGGGCACATGTCAGGCAACACAGCAGTTCAGCGCGTGACGTTACTGCTGTTGCTAATGCTAGTCGAAAGGCAGAACAGGTTGCTATGGTTGCTGAACCGCAACTAATGACATGATAAGCAGGTCAGGGTAAAAGCCGATCATTCCTTTGATTGGACTGAAGTCCCCAAAAAGCCTTAACGAAGGCAACAATGGGATGACATTAATGTGAACGACCAAGACAAATACAACAGTTTTTTTTTTACGGAACGAGGGCATGCCGAGTGATTTGTAAGGCCATTCTAGACTGTTTGGAGGTCACTCCAGTGAAACATTCAACAACTTGGGCTACTTCATCAAGTATAATGCACAACTTATAAGAAGGATGGTAATGAGTACAAAAGATAAGATAGACTATACAAGCTCACATGAGCATGCACAGAAGGACGCCTTTGCGCACACACATAGGCACACCAGACAAACACACACCTTGTGGTCATCTTGTTGGGACAGGCTTGAAATAAGCTTTCTCAGCACACCTTCCAGCACCTGCACATACAGTGCATAATGAATGAAGATCCCCAGCGCACTTTGCAAAACATAGGGTGTGATTTCTTCTAGGAAGCTCCACAATGGGCAAGGATACAAATGCAGCACACCATAATTTAAGAAAGGCTCAGCATTCATCAATGATCATTTCTCACCCACCATTGATAAATGGCATGGCTATGTCTTGTCACATGAATGGCATGGATATGTCTTGCCACATGAATGGCATGGATATGTCTTGTAACGTGATTTAGTGCGTTAACTGCAAGCAAGCCACTTTCCCAAACTTAACCTTTACATAATTTAGGTCAGCATTCTTATGGCACAAGATTGTGTAAAACTGGTCAAGCACCATAAGGACACATGGCAAGCAAGCCTGCATTACACGGGCTGCCAGTGGGCATAACCTGGCTGGCCTCTACAAAATTCCAAGTGCAGGACACTAGAAATCTAGATTCAATGTTAATTCCTTCACTTTCATTTAAGTTTACAAGTAAGACGTCCTTAAAGTCAGGCTTTTGCAATGCATGTTCGCTGGTGTATGCACAGGCTGTGATTTGACAAGTGTGAAAAGCCCTCCAAACATTCAACCAGCTGGTAAGCATACCTGCACAACATGGCCCGCAGTGGGCCGGGCACTGTGGTCAAGGTCCAGACAGGACTGGAGAAGGCTTTGGAGCTCAGGTGCTGCAGGCACACTGGGCACTGTGGGAGGCTCTTGGTCAACCATGAGCTGCAAATGCATCGTGGAAGCATGCTGGTTTTTTTGCAAGCTGCTGAATTATTTAATGGACCAGAACTTCCGTGCGCATTTCCCTGTCACCAAATGATGTCACCACCTTGTCATTGATCAACAAAAAGCTTGTCAATGTTGTCACACAGCAAACATTGATGCATTGCAAGGAGCAAAAATGAATGGCAGGCGTATACTAGTACTTTTAGAGAAAGTATCCACAGAGAGGACAAAGGCATGGACTTGGATCAAGCAATACAAAGGAGGACATGGGCGCTTTTGTAGGCGTTTCACTTCTAGCTGCAGCCAAGCTACTTACATTATTATGCAACGCCAGCCAAACCATTCAGTGACGCACTTGTGTGATGATGTTTGGCACGTCGATGCCGCGGCCGTAGGGGGCATAAGTATCAGACTCCAGCAATTGCAGCACAGTAATGCCGTATGCCCAGAGGTCACTAGAGAAGCCAATCCTCATTTTGTCCTTCTTGCGGAACTTCTCCGGTGGCCTGAGGTGATTAAAGGAAGATATGGCGAACAGGATGGTGTGTATATGTGCATGTGTTAGAGTGTGTGTGTGTGTTTGTGTGTGTGTGTGTGTGCGCGCGTACTTCCCCAACTCAACCACATTCAATTGTATGAACTCGATGAATATTTAACAAAGATTTTCAGAACAATGATGTCACTTACATGTAAAAATAGGTGCCTGCAGATGTGGATGTATACTGATGGGACAGGTCTAGAGTTTTGCTGAGTCCAAGTCGGCCAAAACCGCCCCACCGTCTACATCCAGCAGCACACTGTTTCGGTTTGTTTGCAAGTGAGGTATAGGTCAGTATCTATGTCAGGTGAATACTATGGTCTTGCATTGCAAGGCTTGAACATTCAATACGTTCAAAGCAAACTTGAAGCCAAACCAATGAGCAAAGTTGCAGTTTAAGGGTAATGCGCGTACATGCATGGCAGAAGAGGAATATTTTAAGCGAAGGTGTTTTTGTTCGTCAAGTACAGTAACTCTGGTTCTATGCTCATACAAATTCAAGCTCATATGCTCAACTTTTGCCAAAATGCCCACCGGCTGCTTTTGTTGTGCCAGTGCATGCGTCTTCCTTCATTAGTTTCAGGTTCTAAATGTGCCTTACTTGTGTGGCTTCAGGTCCTGGAACACGATGCGTTCAGTGTGCAGCTCATGCAAACCCTTGGCCATGTCCAGTGCGATAGTTACAATGCCCAGCAGCGGCAGCGCATCTCCAGCTAAGTACAGAGACAAGAGACACAAGTCATACCTTCCAGGCATGTTTCTTCATGATAAGACATCAATGATGTGAGGCATGCGTGTCAATAAGCATGCATGAGTTTGTGCGTGATACTAAAGAATGCATCAAGTTTGTCTACAGGAGCAAGGAAGGATGACATAATCATATTAAAGCTTAGACCATCCATGCAAATAGCCTCCGCAAAAGTTTCCTCTTACAGTGCATATACAACAGGCAATCTTCTTCTTGTGGTGCTGCTACCTCCGAGCAATGTAGGACATTATTTGCCTTGACTCGGTTCACTAGAAATTTAAATCCAGCAGTGGCTATCTAGGAATGGTGCTCTTGTGGCAAGACAATGTTACAATTGTTACCTTGCTCCTCAATCAGTGCATGCAAGGACTTGGCATACAGCTTCATGATCAAAGCCAGCTGCCCGGTCTTCAATGAAGTCCAACCCAGGCATACCACCACATGAGGAGCGTTCATGCTGATGCTGATGGTGTTGACAAACTCATCTACAAACTGCTCTGCAGGTGTTGTTTCCGATGTAGGGTCTTGCGCTGGTGTGTTGCTAAGCTGCTTAACCGCCACCTGTGCGTGTGCATGTGCGCGTGCCTTAGTGCCTGCGTGTATGTGAGTGCCTGCGTGTCTTTTATGTGTTAAGCACTAACATTTTGCCAAACTCCATCCCGCCCTCTTAGCCTCCCCTTAGTGACAACTCCAAAGGCACCCTGCCCAATGGAATGAGCCAGTTCCAATCGGGAATCGATCGATGAAGAACTCATTCATCAGCGAATGGGCGCGAGGGAGCAAGGGAGAGTTTAGCTTGCAAACAACGAATGTACACCCAGATAATAAATTACAATTAATATTTCAATAAGGCCTAAAGAGCTGTTCAAGCACCTTTGACCACACTTTTTAAAGCCAGATGGACGCCCTTGAGCAAATGACTTGGTGGTGTTCAAAGCCTGACATAACTTGGGACCCCTTAGAGTTCTTAGAGTGGTATGATTGCTTCTTTGATGATGATGCTGAAGGTGAAGAAGGGCTAGACACCCAGCTCAAGCGGTTGCGCTTACGGGCATGGCTGCGCTAGACATCCTTGTGGACATGCTTGCATGCTTGCGTGCGTGAGAAAGAGCTGCAGGGAACTCAAAGATTGATTTCTGCATTGCCCACCTGTCAGCTCCATGTGTGGTGGTAGAAGGCCCGGCACGTGTGGATGAGGGATGGCTGAGAGTGATGGTGGAAGGCTTGCAAGCTCAGGAGACAGGGTGCTTTGAGTGGGGGGCGTCAGGCTGCCAGGCCGTTGGATTTGCAGGTGTGTGTCCAGGTGAAGGAGACGGGTGCAAGGCCCGCCTCTGATCCATCTTAAACACCTTTTGAGCAACAATTGTAATCAATCTAGTTAATTAATCCTCTATCCTGGATAGAGATTGATGAATCCACATTTATTCATAATCCGTCCGTTAATCCACCCGTTGTAAATGCGCCATTATTTAACTTAATTAATCTGTATGAGGCTGAACAGAAGAGGCTGAACATGGGAGGTTACAGCACAATAAATTGAATGAAGCGGATGGAGTATGCAATAGAAAGGATTGCAGGGGCGGTCCCCGTCAAAACGGGTACCTGGTGAAATGGTCTATGCAAACTCACAGTCAACCTGCCAACCTGGACGTGTTTTATACACGCATGTGTTGTTTGCATACTCGAATTATGTCCTGTCGGCAATCATGCACAAGCTTTGTCTCTTATTTGTCAGAACAACAGCTTACATACTTACATAAATTATATCCCCTCCCGCCCTGTCTCGCTGCACCAGGCCTTTGCCGCCGTGGACTCAGTCCGTGTGTGTATGTGTGTGCCCCATGACGATGCAAATGTAGTTTCTAGCTGCACAGAAGTATTGCAGAGGGCTTTTGGTACAGATAGCCTCTTTTGAGTGCGGAAGGGAGCGAAGCGGGACCGGGAGAGTTGTATGCAGCGAATCGCCCAATAAGAGAGGGCGGATCTCACAATGTTTGGAGGTGCGCATTGAGCTAAGCCAAGATGTGCAACATACATAGTAATTCATGCTGACATTCATTCCACCTACACATGCAGGGAACGAGCTTTTCCTTTTTAACAAAGTCTACAAGCTGACTGCCTTTTTGGCTGAATCTTACGACCTGCGCAGCACGCACTACCTCTTACTTTGGTATGCTTACTGCTGCCTGTCCTCTGTCATAAGTCAAATAAGTCAACTTTGTACCGTCGCTGTTATGTTGTTTTGTGGAATTTTTCATGTTTGAAAGTAGGAATAAGAGCGAAGCAAAAGGCGAACCTGAACTAAATGTGAACGTGGATTGTTGCAGGCATTATGGTGGTAGTGAAACGACGCTGTATTAGCAGGGGCACGAACAAGCTTACCAGGATTCAAGATCTAGAGGTAATTACAGCTCGCTTGTAGTCTAGAACCGTCCTCTTTACAGGTGTATTAACTCATTTCAGTTATCTAGGAGTAGGCATGAGGGTGCATGATGTATTTCATGCGTCTTTACTCAAACCATATGTCCGAGGCGCTAATGTACAGCCTCCTCCCATGCCCACCGTGGTGAATGGAGAAGAGTAGTTTGAAGTAGACCAGATCTTGAACCATCGTGATCGTAAAATCCATGTGAGAAAAGCTACTAAGCACACTCCAAAGAAATTCAAGTTGCAACGTGATTACCTCGTCAAATGGCGCGGGTACAGTGACGATCACAACATACATATGGGAGCCTGCATCAATGGTTGCAGCGCTCGATGCTCTCAAAGAGTACTTAGCCTACAGGACACGCACCCCCAATCCTGTGGCTTAAAGGAGAGACTTGGCCAGCTCCTCCTAATGTCCTCGACTAGAAGTTGAGAGGCACGTTCCTATCTTAGGCACGTTGCTCAATCACACCTCAGCGGCTCAAGCTTACCCTGAGGCTCCCTTAGCGCAATAATTGATCTAGATAGCCATCTTTAGTTCAGGGGTTGATCTCCCTGAGTGGCGGCTGTCTCGGTTTACCAACAACAGATCATAGCCAAAGGGATAGCACCACCTAATGGAGTTTTACGCAACTTTGCTCCCAGAGCCGGGTTTTATCCAGGTAGGGGGGAATGTAACGTTCCAGGTGTTGCATAGATCATGGTTTACATAATATCTAATATTGTGTAAATTACCAGCCACACTAGTGGATTTGACAAGTGTGAATAAGGGAACTTTCCCCGGGCAAAGTGAAGGAGCAGGCAGTATTAATATGATAAGAAATATTGCCATAAAGCTCGGTGACTTTGACGGTGTGGCTCGAGCGTGGAGAGCCCATTATCACACACAACAACACCCAGGTGAGTGTGCCCCGACACACCCTCTGCTAAACAACCGTGACAGTTACACCGAGACTCTGGCTGATGGACCCCAGGTTCATGACCCCAGATTCCATCTCTATCTTGAGGGTGTGCGCCTTAAGCCTAAAACAGCCAACATTCCGCAGGACCTGTTGGAATAGAACCGATCCGAGAATCTGGAGTCCAGATGCAAATGTTTCAGCAAACGAATAGGATCCTGCTTTGTCTCAATGGATGCAGGAAGCGGCGGACGACTGACTAGTATGCAAAATCTCCAGTTACCTGACACAGCTGAAACTAGGATTATACTAAAGTGGTACGTTCCACCCCGCTTCTCAGACAAAAACAGGTTACCTCCAGCCGCCTGGATGCTGTACTGGTTGCTCCCAACTTTACGAAACAAAAAAGCAACAGACTAGCAATGAAGGTTGGTGGGTTCTTGGGAATGGCTCGGGTAGCTGCCCTGAAAGCCTAGTGGCCTGTGGTCAGGCCAGACTCTTCGGGGTTGCGGGTTCGAATCCGCCTGGTAGCGTGAGTACTTCGCTGTCCGACAGCTCCATGCTTGAGGTGTTATCATCCCTGCGTAGTTTTTCTTTTCCTTTTCTTTTTCTTTTCTTTTCTTGGGAATGGCAGAGGGCAACAGAGGGAGATTGGAAGCAACTCAGCCAGCAACGCCTTCAGCCATTAGCAGATCCACCTTCCCCAGACAGCACCGACCAACAGATCTCAGCATTCTCCAACAAGTGACATCCACCTCATCGAAATCAAGTAATGTAAAAACACTAGACCTCAAAACCAGCTGAGCGCCGTGCAGGAACAGCACGAAGACCTCTGCACGGTGCAAACTGCACCTTTTTCAAGAAATCTCTGTTACCCTCCACACACCATCCTTTTGGTTGTGGGTGGCACCATCTACAACAATCACACGCTGGAGCCTTTCAAGGAGCTGGGTCTTGATTCTCAGAATTAGGAATCTTGCTTCCGAGCTTCATGTTCATTCTGTCAATACGCTGCCAAACTTGTCCATACCAGGCGTGCCCTTTCCAGCACTATTATCAACTCCCATCAGGAGCCAGTTTCAGGTCAAGCCTGCAACCCTCCTGATCCCCATTTAATTTTTTCTTCTATTGGTGGAGGAGTTTTATGGCCCCGGTACCAAAGCGGATCCTTTTCATTAATACATGTGGCGAGTGGTTTTTCACTGCCTGCGTAGTTTTCTCTCATAATGATCAGGAGCACGCACATTGTGATCAAAAGGCACTGCAAAATGTTATTAATATAATGCTAACTCGCTGTTTGTGTCCTGTGGGTTCAGTCCCTCATATCTCTCCACACTTTCCGCAAGCCGTGCCTGGGGTCACCAGTGAACCCTTGAATAGAAATGGGAGTACCCCGTGGCACTGCTTGCACAAATGAATCACAACGCCGCCACCCTTGAAAAGCATCTAAATTTAAAAAAGCAGTCCGGCAGGAGGGGTCACGAGAAAGTGCCGTATGCCGAGATCTGCTTTCAGCACCCTGCTCAGCGTCTCACTGTTAGATCTGAGCAGTGCTATTTTACAACTTGACGACAGACCTGAACCGGTAAAACTGCAGTAGCTTGAGTGCACATTCCCTCAAGACAGCCCAGTTTGTGGTGGTACGCATAACACCCAGCGTGCCCTTCAGAACACTCATAATGCACATATGTGCCGCACTTGCAAATCACTCATAAAGACCTTGTCCTCTCTAATAAACTGGCCACCACATCTGGCCTGCATACATACCGTCTGGGTGCACATACGTCTTCCCAAGCCACAGAGACGCATATGGCCTATCAGTTCTCAGGTACAAACGGACAAAACCCAATCAAAAAGCAGATGCCATAAAAGAACCATCTGCGTGCTGAAGACTTAATCATGTTCATGGGCCTTATATTATAAAAAACCATACGCAGATACTTGAAATCATGTTTGTGTGTAAGCAGCACTCTCTTAACGTTGAACACGGACACATTTGAACCAGATGAATTGAAATGAACCACCTCAGACTTTGCAGTATTGTTAGTGGAGGCAGCTTTCTCTGAGCATACAGTGTTAACTATTGAGCATGGTCTGCAACGCATCAGGATCGTTAGCCGTCGTCAAGTCAAGTCGAGTCACCAGCATTCTACATGCACGCACAAAGGAACCAGCTGTGCGTGTCACAGCGCCTTGAACACCCTCTGCAATTTCATCAACGTCATTCATATACAGAGGAAAAGGCAGAGGAGACAGAGGGCAGTCAGCAGAAGCACTTCACACCTGTGTTTAAACATGTTTGGGTGCAGCTCGAGCAGTCATCGCTCCATTCTTCAAAATGAATTCATCAGCGTCATCATGTCTTGAATAATGGACGGAATAAAGCTGGCTTGCGTGTGCCCTGCAGGTGTTGACAGAGGTCCTGTCTAGAGATGGTGCCATATGCTTGCTTGAAATCATCAATGAACGTAGTGTGCATGTGGCCAGATCCACTTGCAAGATCCAATTGGCTTGAGTGTGCATGTGGCAAGATCCACTTGGCTTGAGTGTGCATGTGGCCAGATCTACTTGGCTTGAGTGTGCATGAGGCCAGATCCACTTGGCTTGAGTGTGCATGTGGCCAGATCCACTTGGCTTGAGTGTGCATGTGGCCAAATTCACTTGGCTTGAGTGTTCATGAGGCCAGATCCACTTGGCTTTAGTGTGCATGTGGCCAGATCCACTTGGCTTGAGTGTGCATGTGACCAGATCCGATCCACTTGGCTTGAGTGTGCATGTGGCCAGGTCCACTTTGCTTGAGTGTGCGTGCGTGCAGCATGCTGGGGGTGCCGTAAAATAAAAATAGGTGGAGCGTGTTACGGCAAGGATGGAAACCAAATTGTGTATCAGGAATCGTTTTTGAAGCCCTGCACCAGTCTGTGACAAGAGAGCAAATCACATTTGCGGTACACTACTGTGCCGCTAAAAGCCAGCATGCAACCTTAGGCTGACACTTCATGGACAGCCTACTCCCACAGCCCCCTGGTTTGCTGATAAACAAACAGTTTCTCTTGTCCTTGGTTTCTCTTGTCCTTGCTTTACAAAAACCTTCTTGTTCGCACTTCTTCGAGCCTGCTTGAACCGCTTGATGTATTTAATTTTTTATGTTTTGGACGCTTCCCTTTGGACGTTCCCCCTTATTTACCTAGGTTTGGCTTCAGGCTATTTCCAAGCTTCAGCTCAGATGCCCCCTGAGGCATATATAGTGTCGTAACAAATCACCGTCACTGCAAAGTATAAGACTCAGCACAACAACCAATTCTGGCTTCGCCAGCTTATTGCACGAGACATGGCAAAACAACCTCAACTGAAAAACCAACTAACCAAATCACACGAATTTTCACTGCCAACAATTGGGCGTGACAGCTGTCATAGCAAATCACTGTCACTGCAAAGTATAAGACTCAGCACATCTACTGATACCCCCCTAATCTGAGAGGTTTCTGTAAGAAAACATGAAGATTACTAAAAGATGATGTGCGTAGGTGAAGAGAATGAAACATGCGGTAGGAAATCATGATCCATCTAATTGTATATATATACCTATATTTTGTTTGTTTGTTTGTTTTTGCTCAGTACTACTCAGTCTGTTTGTTTAATTTCGTGTTGATCTGTAAGGTGATGAGCACACAATCAGCTTTAAACGACGGGGCTTATAACCACCAAATCCACCCTTCTCCGGTCCACCAAGCTTGGTGAAGCCATGCAGTACCAACGGTTTTTGACTTCCCGCTTGCTCATTGTGTGGGGTACCCTGCATGCTGTAGGCGGAAGCTGATATCCTAACACTCAACGTGAGTCCTACCCATCCACCCCGCTGACTCCACCAAGAAAGGCCTCCAAGTGATAATGGTTGCGCCTTCGGACCAAGAAAGGCCTCCAAGGTGGAAAAACCATCCAGCAGAGGAGTGAGTCAAATTGCATCGCTGGTCCCTAATGCTTCTACCAGTTCTCTGGCTCATGCGTTTGCGCGCTCTCTGCACACATGTGTATGTGTGTCTACTACTCTGTGTCTACTCAGCTTTGGGTCGCCGCCACACTGCTGCTCCTTCACGGAGCTGGGACTCATGACTCAGATAGACATCTCGGCCTCATTGTTGTTACACCTTGATAATATAAACGAACGAACAATAGAATCGGAGTCCTTACACAGCACAGGATCTCTTGAGGATCCCCTCTAATGGTACCTCTTAGAGTTCACATGTTGTCAATTGATTACCAAAACTATCAAATCCAGAAGATAAAGGTTATTAATAAGACTGGCCATCCAGCTTATTGAACAAGACATAAAGAAACTCTAAACTGCCAACCAACTTAACTGCTCTGTCACACGATTCGTCGCTGCCAAGAACGATTGGGCATGACAATAGCGATGTAACCTTGCCTTACTTACAACAAGGCAAAGATACGGACAGTGCCTTACAGAAATGGCTGTTGGCAGTGTTGAAGAATATATTGGAGGTCAGAGACACTACGCCTTCATGGTGCGTCATGCGCAAGTGTGGTTTAGAACCCCTACAGTTCAAATTGGTTTTGCGCGGCAATGCGGCTGTACAATTCTTTGATTAAACCCGACAGCTACACGACCAAAATTAAAAAAGGTCTTACATGCTGACTGCAGCTGAGTACACGATCCAATGATTGCTGTCAGTCCATATTCTTTCTGCCATGGATGGTCTTACCCGATCGTGTCTCTACAAACAGAAGCTGCAAAAACTGTGAGCCCATTGATCTCAGCCGTTTTGTTGCAGACCTCAGGGAGAGACACTTGGAGTACTGGACACTTTATTATGACACGCATCCAAGAGAGCACAACAGCAAACGCTTTCCTTATCATCAATGGTGTGCTCTACCTACAAGAAGGGCTCTGGTCACTCATTCGCTTTATCTCCGAGACTTTCCAAGTACATGTTTTTCAACCTGCCTCGTGATGTCATCCGTAGTACAGCTCGTTTCATACTTCGTGTTCACACCCTACTACTACGTGTTGAGACAGCAACATTGAATCAAAGAAAAGAAAACCTACCAGGCAGTGAAAGCCACTCCCCACATTAATTAAGGAAAAGGAGCCACTTTAGTACCGAGTACCATAAAGCTCCTCCACCGCACATCAAAGTAATAACTCCCCCACCTGTAGCCTGTGGGATCCTGCCTGATGATATCCAAGATGAGCAGCATGTCCTTTTCCACTGCGTAGTTCTTTTTATACAACCTTACATTTACTTTACGCTGGCTGGCTGATCCAGCAATGCCTATCAGCCCAACACATGTGGCTGCCGGTTACCCCCTTTGTAAACCCTTAAACCCTTTTGCACTGCGTCAATCCCCATGTGATTTCTCGTTGCAGGAAATATGCACCTCTGTTTTCACCAACAGGAGCTCACGATGTGTTCACTTTCTTAAGCCAAAAAAGAAACAGAAGAAGAAAAAACTACGCAGGGAGTGAGCCAGAATAACAACAAGCCTTGTTTTCCCCTCCGTGAACTAATTGCTCTTTATGTGCAGGCTAGCAACCGCACTTCTTAAATGAAGGCTTTTTCTGTAACCTTGTAACGTTTACACTACAGTCTGCGGGCCACAAATGTGAGCAGGTTAGGGTTTAGTACGGCACCACGCACACGCTCATTTTGCCAAAACCCAGAGGGTGAATAGACAACTAAGAAATGATTCATGAGTGAAGCAATCCTCTAATCATGTTCTAAGCCAAGTATCGGTACAGCTTGCGGTCCTCTGTGTCTCGCTCCAAAAACTCGCGCTCTATGAGGCTCTCGATGCGTTTCTTAATCACGGCGGGGTTTGGCAGGAAGCGGCCCGCCAGCTGGCGCGTGACCTCAGTGATGATGGTGTTGTGGTCTAGTACCTGTGTGTGTTTGTGTGTGTTTGTGTGTATGTGTTTGTGTTTGTGTGTTTGTGTGTTTGTGTGTGTTTGTGTGTGTGTGTGTGTGTTTGTGTGTGTGTGTGTTGGTGTGTGTGCGTGTATGCGTGTGTGAGTGTGTACGTGTGTGTGTCTGTGAGTGTGTACCTGCGCGTGTGTGTCTGTGTATGAGTCTGTGTGTGTGTCTGTGTGTGTGTATTCGTGTGTGTGTATGTGTGCGTACGTGTGTCTGTGTGTGTGTGTGCTCGTGTGTGCGTGTGTGTATATGTGTGTGTGTGTGAGTGTGTACGTGTGTGTGTGTGTGAGTGTGTACCTGCGTGTGTGTGTTTCTGTGTATGTGTGTGCGTGTGTGTGTGTGTTTCTCTGTGTGTGTGTATGACGACCTGAGATGTGTGTGCAATTCCTTGTGCACACATTTTGTACTTTAGTCACACACACACACCTCCACACATCCACGATAGTGCAAGAAACAGTGGCACTTGACCTTAACTACAGGCTACATACTTCATAGCCCAAACAGTGCGAGACACAGTGGCACTTGACCTAAAATACAGGCTACGTAATTCCTAGTCTACACAGTGCAAGAATGAGTGACACTCATTTAATTTCACAGGCCACGCACTTCACGGCCAAACCGGTGCAAGAATGAGTGACACTCATTTTAATCCGCAGGCCACGTACTTCATGGCCAAACCGGTGTAAGAACAGGGTCACGCTCATTTTAATCCACAGGCCATGCACTTCATGGCCAAACTGGTGCGAGAACAGGGTCGCGCTCATTCAAATTTACAGGCCATGCACTTCATGCCAAACCGGTGCAAGAATGGGGTCCCACTTAATAGCCTCTCCCACCTGACACAACTTCTGAACGGCAGATCGCTTGTTGTTCAAATCACAAGCTAGGTACGTAAGCTACGATCCTCCTGACATGACTTCTGAACGGCAGATCGCTTGTTGTTCAAATCACTAGCTAGGTACGTAGGCTACGATCCACACCCCAGCCAGTGTGTAAAAAAACAGTGGCACATGATATTAAGCACAGGCTACGTAAACTATGATCCACACCCCATCCAGTGTGTAAAAAAACAGTGGCACATGATTTTGAGCACAGGCTACGTAAATTATGACCCACACCCCAGCCAGTGTGTAAGAAACAGTGGCACATGATTTTAAGCACAGGCTACGTAAATTATGATCCACACCCCAGACAGTGTAAAAAAACAGTGGCACATGATTTTGAGCACAGGCTACGTAAATTTTGATCCACACCCCATCCAGTGTGCAAAAAAACAGTGGCACATGATTTTGAGCACAGGCTACGTAAATTATGATCCACACCCCATCCAGTGTGTAAAAACAGTGGCTCGTGATTTTAGGCACAGGCTACGTAAATTTTGATCCACACCCCATCCAGTGTGTAAGAAAACAGTGGCACATGATTTTGAGCACAGGCTACGTAAATTTTGATCCACACCCCATCCAGTGTGTAAAAAAACAGTGGCACATGATTTTAAGCACAGGCTACGCAAAATATGATCCACATCTCATCCAGAGTGTAAAAAAACAGTGGCACATGATTTTTAGCACAGGCTACGTAAGTTATGATCCACCCATTGTGCAATAAATAGCAACACGCAATGAACCTTCCCCTACCTTGCGCGACTTCATAGTACGGACGATGGCAGCCTCGATCTGTGGCTTCCTGTCCTCCTCGACCTGCGTGCAGTTATATATTGCAGTCATATATTGCAGTTATATATTGCAGCCATATATTCCAGTCAAGAACCAAGAGCACAGTAAAAAAAAGCAGAATTCAACTGTGTTGGATTGGAACCCCAGCTCAAAATGAGCTCTCTCAACCTAAGCTATGTCCTGCCCGTCCTCAAAATCAACTTCTGTGCTAGAACGCAAAAAGAGATTGCATCCTAAGCCACATCCTTTACTATGGAATCTTAACTATTTTAAGTACATGCTCACACCCACACCCACACTCACACCAACACCCACAAACACACCCACACTCACCCCCCCACCCCCAC
>Ga0307968_1002798_pt1 | contig 14568 bp, 22 predicted proteins | sample OrgLakmetagen650_FD_201834 | JGI IMG/M metagenome (GOLD analysis project Ga0307968, IMG submission 201834) | Saline water microbial communities from Organic Lake, Antarctica - #650 | ecosystem: Environmental > Aquatic > Non-marine Saline and Alkaline > Saline | place: Antarctica: Organic Lake... | reverse complement strand
CTGTGCGTGAAATACGTGTGTGCGTGTTTTGTGTGCGTTTTTGCGTATGTCTGTGTGTGATGTGTGATACGCATATGTAAATGTGCGTGCGAGTTAAACTGTGCTGTGCACATGCACGTTAGTATGCATGTATGATTGTGTGTGCTTGTGTGGGTAGGCGTGCTTGCATGCGTGCACACACGCGTGTATGTGTGTGCATATTTGTGTACGTACTGTGTGTGAATGCGAGAGTGTGTGTGTTTGTGTGTGTTTCTGCGTATGTCTGTGTGTGTTGTGTGATATGTATATGTAAATGTGTGAGCGAGTTAAGCTGTGCTGTGCACATGCACGTTAGTATGCATGTATGATTGTGTGTGCTTGTGTGGGTAGGCGTGCTTGCATGCGTGCACACACGCGTGTATGTGTGTGCGTTTTTGTGCACGTACTGTGTGTATGTGTGTGTGTGTGTGTGTGTGCGTGTGTGTGTGTGTGTGTGTGTGCGCGCGTGTGTTTGTGCACGTACTGTGTGTGAGTGCGAGTGTGTGTGTGTGTGTGTGTGTGTGTGTGTGTGTGTGTGTGTGCTCAATGCTTTTACTGCAAAGAGCAAGCTCTCACCTCTCAACACAGCTCCATACCAAATGGAGGAGTTGGCCCCTATTTTGACATCGCCCATGACGTTTGCACTCGGCGCGATGAACACGTTGTCGCCCTTAAGCGGAACCACCACCTGCTTCAGGGATGGCATCGAGGCCATGGCGGGCAGGTTCACAATTTGACCCCGGGTGGGGGGATTCTGCTCGTCTAGCTTGCTGGGCGCCCAGGCCAGGTTGGGTTGAACTGTGGAGGAGTGTAGCGTGCAGGAGGGAGGACATGCTATGATGTGTTTACAATGTGTTAAGACAACAGGAGGATGGAACAGGGCGTGCGTGCGTGCGTGCGTGCGTGCGTTCCTGAAACAAACATCAGGGGATACACCACTGCGCGCCCCACGCGCCATAGACTTCATAATTTGAGGCATCCGGCAACAAGCCCAGCTGACCTTTTTCTTGTTGCGCTCCGGGCCCTTGCATTGATGCTCCGAACCCGTCAATGGCAGAGCCCAGCACGCGGAGCACTGAGCCCACGCCTGCCAGTGTTTTCTCAATGGCACCATTGGCAGGCCTGCAGTGTTTGTGTGTGTTTTGGTGGGGGATGTGTATGAATGTATTTGTGTGGGTGTGTGTGGGGGGATGGGGTGTGTGTGTGTGCGCGTATAGGTTTGTGTATGCAGGCGTCAGCAGTCACTATGAGCAGCACTATTCACGCACTGGAAACAAATTTAATGAGACGCAGCATGTGCAGGACATGTGTGCGCTGAGGGAGACTCTGGCTGCTACGTGCACGTACACACAGGACACAGGAGTCAGCACTTACGGATGCCTAAACGGGTAGGACCAGCCTGCGTGTCTAAAAGCTGATTGCTGCATCAATCACAAGTGCGGCCACGTCGCTGGATTCCCAGGGGTAGTGGTAGTTGAAAGCCAAGCTTTTGAACTGCAACCACAGCACAACACCAGAGCGGCAGTAGGCCCAATCAATGTGCTTAAATAGATTGTGTTATCAGGGTTTGTAACAGACTTTCCTGTTGGTTTTTGCATAGTACACCTCACTATAACACGCTCATATTAAATCATATACATCTCAATATAAGACGATTTGCGTTGTTCCGCGTTCGGTGGCCCTCCAATTGTTTCGACACGCATGAAGCACTATCAGCACACGATGAATCACTCACAAAGGAAACTGGTGGGCAATCACGCTCAGCTCCACGGATGCTTCCTTACAAGACTCCCCAGGTGCGTGGCGCCAGGCTCCTGCAGTTCAATACGGAGGTTTATGTGTCCAAGCGAGTCCTTCAAAGGGTGGTTGAGTGGGTCAGCCGTCAACCGTAACCATTTCTGGGGCCAGCATCGCTGCCTGCCCGAAACCCTCGACTGCGGTGTTGCTCAGGAGCATATTCCCCCTTCGTCTGCTTATGAACTCTTCTTATTCTGTGCAGGAACAGCTTCGTGAGGCTCAAGGGCCCGGGAGGCGTGTTGCAGCAGCGCCACGCCCTCGGGCAGGCCCACAGTGGCTGGGCAGGCGATGCAGAGAACCAGGTGAGTGGCACCATCTCCCCTCCTGTGTGTGTGTGTGTGTGTGTGAGTGTGTGAGTGTGTGTGTGTGTGTGTGTGTGTGTGTGTGTGTGTGTGTGTGTGCTTGTTTGTGTAGGTGGTGGGTGGTGTGTTTCCGTGTGTGGGTGTGTGTACGTGCGTGCGTGTGTGCGTATGTGTGTGCATGCGTGCACGTGTGCATGTCTGTCTACACATGTGTGTACGCGTGCACGTGCGTGTGTCTGTGTTATACACATACCTAACAAACTCACGTACCTAACAAACTCACGCTCTCTTTCCTCTGTTGCAGCAGCATCAGCCTCTTCCCTGGCAGGCAAGACAGCAAGTATATGGGTACAGTTTTGAGCAGTCGGCCAAACTGTCCTCCTCGCTAGCAGATGCGGCTGCGGGTGCGGGTGAGCTGAAGTTATTGAAATCCAGCTTTGAGCTGCTTGAACATGGTCGCAGTTGGTTGATAGAAAGGCATAATTGAAGCAATATGCATACACAGTTGTGGAGTTGCTTCCTTGACGCCTCCTACACATGTATCTGTGTGCCTTGCATGAATGTGCGATAGTGTTTGTGCAGGCATGTCTACGTCTTGCCATGCAGCAAATGGCGTGAGCAGAGAGCATTGGGCATGCTTAGTTCAGAGATCTCTCAGCCAATCTCCACGTGTGACCGCGGTCTTACCTGGGATATCGATCATGTGAGGCTGTAACGTCTGTGTGTACGTCTGTGTCTATGCAGAGAGCACGGTGGGCAGTGGACCTGTGGGGGTGCTGAGCAGAGAAGATTTGGAGCGCCTGGCAGCAATGGAGCACGTGCTGTTGCCGTTGGACACGTCGACCTCCTCGGCCAGCGGCAGCACCACAAGCACCAGCGGTACTGACAGCGGCAGCAGCAGCAGCGGCACCCCATATAAAGGGAGCACCTCAAACCACGCCAGCCCCAACAGCAGCAGCAGTAGCATGGGGCACTTATCTCCTCAAGGCAGTTGCTCAAGTTCAGATCATTCAGGTGGCCCTAGCAGCCCTCCCAGCAGCAGCAGCAGCAGCAGCAGCAGCAGCAGCAGTGGCAGCAACCATTTCTCAAGTAGCCCCAGCAGGAATGGTGGAGCATCCCAAGGGGCACTGTACAGTAGCCAGGGGCCAGGCAGCTCAGAGTCTGGCGGCAGCAGCAGCAACAGCTGTAGCAGTAGCAATGGCAGCATTGGCAGCAGCGTGCTTCACAGTGGGAGTAGTGGGAGTAGTGTTAACACCCAGCATCTGGTGCACCTCACACAGGCTCCCGTTGCGGCAGCACCTCACGCAGAGATCCAGCAGCAGCCACAACAACAGCAGCCACAACACACAGAGCTGGAGCAGCCGCCGCAGCAGCTGCACCAAGGGGTCGGCAGTTCAGACAACAGCAGCAGCAGTTGTCGCGATAGCAGCGACAGCACGCACAGCAACCCCCTCTCCGCGCACAGCCGACCCAGCAGCAGCAACGTTAGTCTTAGTGCCGGCAGCAGTAATGGTGCCAGCAACAAGAGCAGTAGTAGCTATCCAGGGCTAGATTCTCATTTTACGGACCATCAACACGCGTCGCCTCACACCCCCACCCCCGAACAGACTAGCATCCCACCCACCACTAATACTCTGCCGCCTCACGATATGACTGCTCCCTCCCCCTCTTCCCCCCAGCCTGACAGTACACAACCTCCTAGCCATGAACCCGTTACTCCCTCCTCCCCCAGTGCTGCTGATGCTTCTGCGGCGAAGGACGCCAGCCACCCGAATGTGGGCCAGCCTGGGCATATCCCTAGGTCCATCCTCATTATCAGCTTCGTGGTGAGTGCAAGGGTGTGAGTGCAGGGGTGTGTTTGTTGGCAGCATCAAGGGTGTGAGAGCAAGGGTGTGTCTGTTGGCAGCATCAAAGGTGTGAGTGCAGGGGTGTGTTTATAGGCAGCGTCCAGGGTGTGCGTGCAGGGGTGTGTTTGTAGGCAGCGTCAAGGGTGTGAGTGCAGGGGTGTGTAGGCAGCGTCAAGGGTGTGCGTGCATTGGTGTGTCTGTTGGCAGCGTCAAGGGTGTGCGCGCAGGGGTGTGTTTGTAGGCAGCATCAAGGGTGTGAGTGCAGGGGTGTGTTTGTAGGCAGCATTAAGGGTGTGAGTGCAGGGGTGTGTCTGTTGGCAGCGTCAAGGGTGTGAGTGCAGAGGTGTGTTTGTTGGCAGCGTCAAGGGTGTGAGTGCAGGGGTGTGCTGTTGGCAGCGTCAAGGGTGTGCGTGCATTGGTGTGTTTGTAGGCAGCGTCAAGGGTGTGAGTGCAGGGGTGTGTTTGTTGGCAGCATCAAAGGTGTGAGTGCAGGGGTGTGTTTGTAGGCAGCGTCAAGGGTGTGCATGCATGGGTGTGTTTTTAGGCAGCGTCAAGGGTGTGCGTGCATGGGTGTGTTTGTAGGCAGCGTCAAGGGTGTGAGTGCATGGGTGTGTTTGTAGGCAGCGTCAAGGGTGTGAGTGCAGGGGTGTGCTGTTGGCAGCGTCAAGGGTGTGCGTGCAGGGGTGTGCTTGTAGGCAGCGTCAAGGGTGTGAGTGCAGGGGTGTGTTTGTAGGCAGCGTCAAGGGTGTGCGTGCAGGGGTGTGCTGTTGGCAGCGTCAAGGGTGTGCGTGCATGGGTGTGTTTGTAGGCAGCGTCAAGGGTGTGAGTGCAGGGGTGTGTCTGTAGGCAGCGTCAAGGGTGTGCGTGCAGGGGTGTGTTCGTAGGCAGCATGAGCATGGTCAGGATGCTGGAGTCTGTACGCGGTATTCGGACTTTAGGGCTGGCCAGGATCAAGCACGTACACTAGGCGGGAGCATCTACTAGGCGGGAGCATGATCAAGCATGTAAACTAGGCGGGAGCATGATCAAGCACGTACACTAGGCGGGAGCATGACCAAGCACGTACACTATAGGCAGGAGCATGATCAAGCACGTACACTAGGCGGGAGCATGTTGCTTCAGGCATGTACTCTAGACAGGAGCATGTTGCTTCATTTTTCATTTCCAAAGCGCTTATCCTGTGTATTGTTCATGTAAACGGTTGGCCAGAACCGTATATATGCACCGTATGTGACCGTATATTTGGTGATTTCCTGCCACAATACTGAATATATATGGTTCTGGCCAACCGTGTTCACGTACGTGTAATTGGTGTTTGGCTGACCCCAAGTGTGGGTCTAATTGATGAGAATCCTCGTAAAGATTTGGTGAAGGGTGGGATCAGGGGACTCTCATGCACCGACGTTCATGCACCACCCTGGTCATTTAATGTCAGCAACTCTTGATGTGACTTACGATATCAGCAACTTCAATACTACCAACTCACTTGACGTGCACCCTGTGATGGGCTAATGTTGAGAAACTGCTTGCAAGCGTCATGATTGAAGAGGCCACGTGCAGGCTTCAGCAGAGACACTTTCGATGTGACTTACAATATCGGCAGCTACAATACTACCAACTCGCTTGACCTGTGCTCTATGATAGGCTAATGTTGAGAAACTGCTTGCAAGCTTGATGATTGAAGAGGCCACGTGCAGGCTTCAGCGGAGTCACTCAAATGCGTGTGCAACTTGCTCAGCATAAGCGCATGCAAGCATTTGTGTGTTCTGAGCACATGCATTTGTGTTATAAGCGCGTGTAAGCATTTTTGTTCTGTAGTGACAATTGAATGCGTGTTTCGACGACTTGCTCAGCACAAGCGCATGCAAGCATTTGTGTGTTCTGAGCGCATGCATTTGTGTTCTGAGCGCGTGTAAGCATTTTTGCTCTGTAGTGACAATTGAATGCGTGTTTTGACGACTTGCTCAGCATAAGTGCATGCAAGCACTTGTGTTCTGAGCGCATGCAAGCATTTGTGTTATAAGCGCGTGTAAGCATTTTTGCTCTGTAGTGACAATTGAATGCGTGTTTAAAAAACTTGCTCAGCACAAGCGCATGCAAGCATTTGTGTGTTCTGAGCGCATGCATTTGTGTTCTGAGCGCATGTAAGCATTTTTGCTCTGTAGTAATAATTGAATGCGTGTTTTGACGACTCACTCACCATAAGCGCATGCAAGCATTTGTGTGTTCTGAGCGCATGCAAGCATTTTTGCTCTGTAGTGACAATTGAATTCGTGTTTTGACGACTTGCTCAGCATAAGCGCATGCAAGCATTTGTGTGTTCTGAGCACATGCATTTGTGTTATAAGCGCGTGTAAGCATTTTTGCTCTGTAGTGACAATTGAACGCGTGTTTTGACAACTTGCTCAGCACAAGCGCATGCAAGCATTTGTGTGTTCTGAGCGCATGTAAGCATTTTTGCTCTGTAGTGACAATTAAAAGCGTGTTTTGACAACTTGCTCAGCATAAGCGCATTTAAGCATTTCTGTGGATTTTTGTTCTGTAATGACAATTGAATGCGCGTTCTGACTCTATACTGTGTTTGCACAAGCTTGCGTCTGCGTTAAGTGTAACAAAAGTTCCTGTGTGTGCGTGCGTGCAAAACATCCTGAAAAGCATGCTTGGATGATGCTGTCATGGCTGCGCAAGACAGCTTGGAAGCACTTAGCTAGGGTTGGCCAAAACTGTACGTATATACGGTGTATATATGGTATTTTTGGCAGGGAATGTACCATACATATGTACATATGGTCATATACGGTATACGTTGTGCATATACGGTTCTGGCCAACCCTACACTTAATGCAAGACCACTCATCTGTGGCTGACTTCTGTCCTCTCTTGGCCAGATGCATGCACCCCCTCCCTTCACAGTATAGCCTTCCTCTTCACAGTACTCAGTTCCGCAGTACTCAGTTCCGCAGTACTCAGTTCCGCAGTACTCAATTCCGCAGTACTCAGTTCCGCAGTACTCAATTCCGCAGTACTCAGTTCCGCAGTAGCCTTCCTCTTCGCAGTACTCAATTCCTATTTATTCATTCCCTGCTGAGTGTGTCTGCACGAAACAGAGCACTGTGTACACACCCTTATTTATTACCTGCTGAGTGTGTCTGCACGAAACAGAGCAGTGCACCCTCACCTGCTGGCCTGCTGCGTGATCAGCACCCTCTCCCTTAGTATAAACTTTCTTTTGAAATTCTGTGTACACACCCTTATTTATTACCTGCTGACTGTGTTTGCGCGAAACAGAGTGCCACCCTCACCTGCTGGCCTGCTGCTTTATCAGCACTCTGTCCCTTTGTGTAATTATTTTTTGAAATACTGTGTACACACTCCTATTCATTACCTGCTGACTGTGGCTGCGCGAAACAGAGCAGTGCCACCCTCACCTGCTGGCCTGCTGCGTGATCAGCACCCTCTCCCTTAATATAATCTTTCTTTTGAAATACTGAAATACTGTGTACGCACTCTTATTCATTACCTGCTGACTGTGGCTGCGCGAAACAGAGTGCCACCCTCACCATGGCCAGCTGCGTGTTCAACACCCTGCTTCCCATCTACATGGTGACGGAGCTGCGCATGAGCATGCGCAACATGGGCATGTTTGAGGGCCTGCTGGAGGCCTTCTCCTACTTGGTCCGCATGTTCTCAGGTGTGTGTGACGTTTTTTTTGTGAAGGTTGTGCGTTATGACTGAGGTATGTGAGGACCTGCTATGGCTTGTCCTGCGATTTCAGTTGTAGAATGGGCGGTGTGATTTATAAGGCACAATCGTGTGTGTTTGTATGTGACATATTTTTGTCAAGGTTGTGCGCTATGTCTGAGGTATATGTGAGGACCTGCTACGGCTTGTCCTACGATTTCAGTTGTAGAATGGGCGGTGTGATTTATAAGGCACAATCGTGTGTGTGTGTGTGATATTTTAAGGTTATTAATTCATACCATCGTAGGCGGTTGACAACTTTGTATGGACTAGGTGCGCTGCAAGCTCTCAGCCAGCCTTGAGAGTTGTTGGCCACGCCTTTGCGTGCGCAAAATCCCTCCAGAATTACAACATATTCACAACAGAATTAAAACAGAATTACTACAGAATTACTACAGAATTACAACACGTCACAGTTACAGGAACGTGATGTAATTCTGTCCTGCTTCCAGGGCCTCCTCGCCTCCAGGAATTGCTTCCTCTAACGCCACAAGGCCCTTCATGCACATACATACACAACGCGTTTACAAAGAAGCTGTGCCCCACACCCGTTGGGATGCCTTATGTCCTTTGCGGCTTCTTGTGCATGAGCCTCACTTGTTGGGTTGGCCTGAACCATATATATATATACGGCTTATTTGGCAGGGATTTCACCAATTATACGGTCGTGTAAGGCGTATATACAGGGTGGGCCAGAATCATATATATATATATATATACGGTGTATACACGGTATTGTTGGCAGGGAGGGGCCATCATCTTAATGTCCGCTCACATCTGTCGCCGCTTTCCTTTATATTTGAGCATTTGCTTGCACGTGTCTCCAGTGATGATGACCTTGCACATGTTTGCTGATGCACTTGCAGGCATATGGTCAGGGAATTGGCGGTGACCTCGTGCAAGCCTATTACCCACACTAGGCTTTACACACAAGCCTATTACCACACTAGGCTTTACATACAAGCCTATTACCATATTAGGCTATACATACAAGCCTACTACCATATTAGGCTATACACACAAGCCTACTACCACATTGGGCTTTACATACAAGCCTATTACCACACTAGGCTTTACACACAAGCCTACCACCACACTAGGCTTTACATACAAGCCTACCACCACACTAGGCTTTACATACAAGCCTATTACCACACTAGGCTTTACCCATGCACATGTTTGCTGATGCACTTGCAGGCACATGGTCAGGGAATTGGCGGTGACCTCATGCAAGCCTATTACCACACTAGGCTTTACACACAAGCCTACCACCACATTAGGCTTTACATACATACATGACGTATCCAAACGCGATGGCATCTCGATGAAGTGCGCGCCTTTGTGAAAGGGTTTGTCATGCTGCCAATGCCCGTGCGCAGGCGTGGTCGGCGACATGATGACATTGCGTGCAAATCCACCATCACGCTAGGCTCTGCCCTAAGCCGTACATGAAGTCTGGCACCTCAATGGTGTGTGCTCCTTTGCAACAGGGTTTTTGACGCTGCCAATGCACGTGTGCAGGCGTGGTCAGCGACATGATGACCTCGCGCAAGTCTGCCATCACGCTAGGCTTTGCTATGGGCGCATGCGCAAAGTTTGGCATGAGCGGTGCGAGCACGGTGACCCAGCTGTTTGCCTCAAAGGCTGTGGACAGGCTGGCAAATGGGGTGCAGGTGCGTGTTGCGGGGGTAGGGTGCATGGGAGGAGAGTGTGTGTTTGTGTGTGTGTGTGTGTGTGCCCATGGCAACCCAGCTGCTTGCTCAGAAGAAGGCTAACTGCTGGCAATAGGGTGCAGGTGCGTGTTTCGGGGGTAGGGTGCATGGGAGGAGAGTGTGTGTGTGTGTGTGTGCCCATGGCAACCCAGCTTCTTGCTCAGAAGAATGCTAACTGCTGGCAATAGGGTGCAGGTGCGTGTTTCGGGGGTAGGGTGCATGGGAGGAGAGTGTGTGTGTGTGTGTGTGCTCTTGGCAACCTAGCTGCTTGCTTTCAAGACTGTTGGCAGGCTGGCTGAACGGGTGCACGTGTTTGTTCGAGGTATGGTGCATGTGTGAGCATGGTAATCTAGCTTAAGGCAACAGGCTGGCTTACATGGTGCAGGTGTTTGAGAAGTTGTGTTGTGTGTGCGTGTGCGTGCGTGCTTATGAGTTTGTTTGCGTGAAGTTGTGATGGCCCGATGGATGACTTGGTTGCAACTGCAAATGGAGTTTATGTACGACTAGGGTTGGCCAGAATTGTGTATATATACACCGTATATGGCCGTATATTGGTGCTAAGTATAACCCTTGATCTGGCATCCACCTCTCGTCCAACGCACCCCAGCTAGTCTTAAATTATACTGAAAAATTCTACATTCAGGCTTTTAAATGCGGTCCTGATTTCAAATCTACCGCCCTACGCCTCCTAATCAGTGCTAATTTTACTGATAAGAAGACACGCGCCTGCCAACTGCAACGTGCAGGCTGCTCCACGAGATGCCCTGATCTCAGATCTTGCTCCCACTGCTTCTCGATCAGCATGCTTTGGCTTTGCTCAGAGCATGCGCAAGTGGGGAAGCTTTGTGGGGGCTGGGCTCGCATTTTTCCTCATGAAGGTAAGGGGCTGCAGCACGTACAGGCTTGGCCTGATGTGAAGTTCATTACTGAGTAGTCATCCATTCAACACTTACGACTGCACTGCACGCACACACTGTTGAGTACCATGAATTCAAACGTTAAATGCAATTGGACAGCACGCACACACACCGGTGAGTACTGTGTAGCCGGCTGTCAGTTCAATAGAATTGCACACACACACACACACACACACGCTGTAGAATATTGTGTAATTGATCGTATAACATAAATGGACCGCACGCACACACACTGATGAGTACTGTGTAGTCGGCCTTTTGCTATAATAGGGGCTGCTGCTCCAATTCGCCAAGATGTTTGTACACACACGTTGACTCTCACACAGGCGTCCGACAACAATTACAAGCTCATTTTCATGTTGGCCGCCACAGTCAGCGTGGCTAGCACACTGGCGTTTGTGCTACTGGTGCCAAGTCACGCAAGGGAGCAGCAGCAGCAGCAGCAGCAGCAGCAGCAGCCGCAGCAAAAGGGGGAAGGGTCAGCAGGCGCAGCAGCCGCAACAGCAGAGCCCGGCAAGGGCGGCTTCAAATTCCAACAGTTCTGTAAGGTGCGTGCACGTGCTTGTTGGGGTCGCTGTGCTTACGTGGTTGGAGTCCGTTCAATGGAGGCTCGTGTGATTAAGGTCGTCACTGGCAGGTCTGAGTGCTTGTTTGTGGATGGCCAAAGTCGGGGCTTCATGCTTGTAATGGTGGTTGTGGTCAAGGTTGGGCTTCGTGCTTGTAATGGTGGGTGTGGCCAAAGATGGGGCTTTGTGCTTGTAATGGTGGCGTGGCCAAAGTTGGGGCTTCATGCTTGTAATATTGGCGTGGCCAAAGTTGGGGCTTCGTGCTTGTAATGGTGGGTGTGGCCAAGGTTGGGCTTCATGCTTGTAATGGTGGTTGTGGCCAAGGTTGGGGCTTCGTGCTTGTGTTGGTGGGTGTGGTCAAGGTTGGGCTTCATGCTTGTGTTGGTGGGTGTGGCCAAGATTGGGCTTCGTGCTTGTAATGGTGGTAATGGTGGGTGTGGCTAAGGTTGGGCTTCATGCTTGTGTTGGTTGCATGGCCAAAGTTGGGCTTCATGCTTGTAATAATGGGTATGGCTTAAGGTTGGGCTTCATGCTTGTAATGGTGGGTGTGGCCAAGGTTGGGCTTCGTGCTTGTAATGGTGGGTGTGGTTAAGGTTGGGCTTCATGCTTGTGCTGGTGGGTGTGGCCAAAGTTGGGGCTTCGTGCTTGTAATGGTGGCGTGGCCAAAGTTGGGGCTTCGTGCTTGTAATGGTGGCGTGGCCAAAGATGGGGCTTCGTGCTTGTAGTGATGGCGTGGCCAAAGTCAGGGCTTCATGCTTGTAATGGTGGTTGTGGTCAAGGTTGGGCTTCGTGCTTGTGTTGGTGGGTGTGGCTAAGGTTGGGCTTCATGCTTGTAATGGTGGGTGTGGCCAAGGTTGGGCCTCATGCTTGTATTGGTGGTGTGGCCAAAGATGGGGCTTTGTGCTTGTATTGGTGGGAGCTTGCTTTGGAGTGTAATGGAGGGTGAAGAAGTTGTTAAAAATGTGCATGTGATGGAGGGTGAAGAAGTTGTTAGAATCGTGCATGTGATGGAGGGTGTGGCTAAGGTTGGGCTTCATGCTTGTAATGGTGGGTGTGGTCAAGGTTGGGCTTCATGCTTATGTTGGTGGAAGCTTGCTTTGGAGTGTAATGGAGGGTGAAGAAGTTGTTAAAAACGTGCATGTGATGGAGGGTGAAGAAGTTGTTTAAATGTGCAAAGATTGTAGCCAACACCTGTGATGCTCGCCAAGGGTGGATAGCGAATCTGTAGGGTTGGCCAAAACCGTATATATTCACCTTATATGACCGTATATTTGGTTATTTCCCTGCTTAAGATACCGTATATACACCGTATATATATATATGGTTCTGGCCAACCCTACAAATCTGCAATGATAAAGCTCCCATTCAGCTGGAAATGGGTGGCTTCAATTGGGTGTGCTTCCCAGGGAGGTTAAGGAGCGTGCTTCTGCAAACATGTGAACTTCAGCACATGCACGTCAATACATACACACACAAACTCATCAGTTTGCATCCTCTCTGTGTGCAGGACGTGTGGTCGATGGGGTCTGACTTTTACCGCACCCTGGGTGCCATCTGCTTGTACGGGATGGGCCACCTTAACGAGGTGCGTGAGCTGATTTGTTACCTTTTTGAATTCTGGTCAATGGGGTCTGACTTTTACCGTACCCTGGGTGCCATCTGCTTTTATGGGATGGGCCACATCAACGAAGTGCACGTGTTAATTTTTGTAATCTTCTTGAACCCTGTTTGAACTCTGGTCGATGCTGGATGCTCGTGCAATTGAGGTCAGCTTCAACAAAGTGGTGCTGCTGCTTTCACCAGTGTTTGCATGGTTGCACACGTAAGCATCACACACACACACACACATACACACACACACACACACACACACGATGTGCACGCAGTCAATGCTGGAGGCCCGTGCAATTGAGGTCGGCTTTGGCAAAGCAGAGTCCACACTCGTGGTGGCCCTTCTTGCCCTCATGATATTCTTCTGTGCCTACCCCTTGGGACGTTTGGATGACAAGTGCGTAAACAAAGTGTCGTGTTAGAATACAAGGATCAGGCAGTAAAACGCTACAAATGGCGGTAGGTTCTTCACACACGGTGGCCCCTTTTCTCTTGATCTTCCTCTGCGCCTGCCCTCAGGGCCGTTTGGATGAGAAGTGCGTGTAAATTGATCGCCTTCATCATGTGCAAAAGCGTCAAGGGGAGAGCGTGAAGGGGATTAAATGTCTCTCCTGTCAAACGTGACGGTTGTTCACCGTAAACGCGACGGCAGTTCACCGTAAACGCGACGGTTGTTCACTGTAAACGCATCAGTTGTTCACTGTAAACGCGACGGTTGTTCACTGTAAACGCGTCAGTTGTTAATTGTATACGCGACGGTTGTTTACCTTAGACGCGATGGTTGTTCACTGTAAACGCGTCAGTTGTTCATTGTATACGCGACAGATGTTCACCGTAAACGCGACAATTGCTCACCGTAAACGCGACAATTGTATACTGTAAACGCGACGGTTGTTCACCGTAAACGCGACGGTTGTTAACGCGACGGTTGTTCACCATAAACGCGACGGTTGTTCACCGTAAACGGCTAACTGTAAAAATTTGTCTCCTGTAACACATGCCAATTCATCTCATATGCTCTGTGAGGGCTTGCCTATTCTGCACTGTTTAAGTCTGGCTAGGCTTGTAGCTTGATAGTGTTTGATTAACGCTGGATCCCCACATGTGCGTGTGCGTTGATAGTGTGCATGTAGCTTGATAATGTTTGATTAACGCTGGATCCCCACATATGCGTGTGCGTTGATAGTGCGTGTAGCTTAATAGTTCTTAATTAACGCTGGATCCCCACATATGCGTGTGCGTTGATAGTGTCTGTGTAGCTTGATAGTTCTTAATTAACGCTGGATCCCCACATGGGCGTGTACCTCGGAACGAATGCTTTTAAACGAATGTGTTGAGCTTGTAGCTTGATAGTGTTTGATTAACGCTGGATCCCCACATGGGCGCATAGCTTGATAGTTGATAGTATTAAATTAGCACTGGATCCCCACATGGGCGTATAGCTTGGTAGTTTTTAATCAACGCTGGATCCCCACATGGGCGTATAGCTTGATAGTTGATAGTATTAATTAGCTGAATCCCCACATAGGCGTATAGCTTGATAGTACTTAATTAATGCTGGATCCCCACATGGGCGTGTACCTCGGAACAAATTCTTTTAAATTGCCCATGCTCAAACCTTCGCCACATGCATGGGTGCCTTCTTGTTGCTGTGCAAGTGCTTCTTCTGAGTCTCTTACAAAAATCAAACTTTCTACGCACAGAGGTGCGGCCTGTGTGTGACCTTTGCTGTGAGCATGGGTGCCCTCTACGTATCTTACAAAACCGTATTTTGTCTTATTCTCTTACAATTACACACTTTCTATGCACACAGGTACGGCCCACGTGTGACCTTTGCTGTGGGCATGGGTGCCCTCATCCTGGGCGACCTCACCCTCCTCATGTCTGGGACATACCCCATGGCTGTGTTTGGCGCATTGCTCTTCCTGGGCGTACACTGGGCTGTCATTCAGGTGCGTGCGTGGCTGCATGGTGTGTAGATCAGCTTCAGAGCGTGCGTGTGTGTATGTGTGTGTGTGTGTGTCAAATTGCACTGGTGAGGGGCGCGGGTGAAGGAC
>Ga0307968_1002797_pt1 | contig 14571 bp, 20 predicted proteins | sample OrgLakmetagen650_FD_201834 | JGI IMG/M metagenome (GOLD analysis project Ga0307968, IMG submission 201834) | Saline water microbial communities from Organic Lake, Antarctica - #650 | ecosystem: Environmental > Aquatic > Non-marine Saline and Alkaline > Saline | place: Antarctica: Organic Lake... | reverse complement strand
AGTCGTGATACGGTATGCACTATACTGCAATCCGCCAGCCATTGCCACAGGGTGTTCATTTTCCCTCTGCTTCTTTGACACCAGGTGGTGCGCATTTTCCTCCCAATGCGTCAAGTACTGCAGAGAGTGTGTGTGTGTGTGTGTGTATGTGTGTGTGTGTGTGTGTGTGTGTGTGCGCGTGTGTGTTTGATGTGTTGGTGTGTGTGTGTGTGTGTGTGTGTATGTGTGTGTGTGTGTGTGTGTGTGCGTGCGTGCGTGCGTGCGTGCGTCGTTGACTGCTGGTTGACTGCTGGTTGACTGTGGACACCTGCAACACCTGATCCAAGGTGAGCTGAGACACGGAGATTGGCTTATGAACGTCAGCGTTTTTCAACACTGTGCGAAGCCTGTGCTCCAGATAGGACGGGGAATGGGCTGAGCATGCGACGTCAACATCGGTCAATTTCAAAGCCTCTGTGACGATGTCGTTAATGCCCCCTGCAAATGGAAATATAGTAAACAGTCGTTCCATCCTCTTTGACTCTATACAGTCAAACTTGGTCAAAATAGTTCCGAAATCCTGCCCCGTCCAGCGCCTACCTGCATCCACTTGCAGAATGCCGGATTGTCCTCAACGTTTCCACGAGGTCGTGAAGGAACCCCCATGGCAAGCGGCTCGAATTGGCGCCGCAGCAGATGTTGTACTATGTAAACCTGTGCAAGGGATTACATGTGCCTCTTGGTTACACACTGTGTGTGTGTGTGTGTGTGTGTGTGTGTGTACCTCCAAGGCCCCAATGCGTTCCTCATGGTGATCCATGCAGCCCCGGTAGCCATTTTGCACTACCGTGCCTATCTCCTTCATTGCCACAAGTAGCTTCTGCATGCCAGCCTCAAACACTGCCTCCGATACTGGCTGCGTCCCACTCCCCCCTCCTGCAGGGCCATCTCTCCCCCCCTTGGAGGGGGGGGGACCTGGCTGCACCTTGTCTTTGTTGACCAGATGAACTACACATGTTTTATTATTATTTGTGTGTATGGTTTCCAATGAATTCATTGGCTTCGTGGCTGTGGAAGGAAGTTTAACAGCAATCGTGGCTTGAGCAACCATCACAAGTTTTATAACAATGGGTGCAGCAAGAGGGTTCACATTGCATTGCAAGCTTGCATATTCCGCCTGCTCTACCATTTGTTCATATTGCGCCACCAGTAGAGGAAATGCAGGAAGCAGAGTAGTTTTTTGGTGATGATCCCTTGATTCATGACGAGCTTGCACACGATAACAACTTCACCAATGCCACAATTGATCAGGCCCTAGCCATGGGTAGGGCGGGCTTCAAATTTGGTGAGGTAAGGTACATTGTTGTGCAAATGCCAGCTCCTTTTGCACACTGTCTCATTCATTAAAATGCAACGCACAAATAACCATACAACTGTCTACGCTGTTAGACTGCAGGTTACATTTGCACGTGCCACAGATGTGGAAGAATTTCTTTTAGCAGCTTTGCCTGAATCTGAGAAGAGTGTGGACATCCAGGTAACACCTACAAAGGTTGTACCCTTTTGTGTTCGTGACATTATAGCTTGCATTGTGAGGTTGTACGGAAGTGAAAAGCATGGTAGTACTAACTTTGCTTAAAATAGTGACACTTCTGCCAAAAGCAAGCCACATGGGAAAATTACTCATGAGAAGCTGCACAACAACAGCCTAGGTGTTACCCGGCTGGTATTGCGTTTGATAGAGGACAATGTTGAACGCACTTTCAATAAAAAGACGGCCAAAACTATAACCAAGACTTTGAACATCCGACTGTCAAATATGGACAAGTGAGTTAGTAGTCAAGATTGATTGCTAGGTGGTGTGTGTGTGTGTGTGTGCTGTGCTTTAGCTTTTTGGAGTTGGGGAGCAGGCCTAGTGTCTTCACAAAATTTAAACTCGATCAGGTGAACCTCCCACTGGTTTGGATTCAGTTTCTTGTCCTTGGCAAGCTGCTGAAACTTTGAGTGCGGGTGGTCACGCGAGAAAAGCACACAGTGTTAGGTAAAATAGGATGGCGTCAGGATGATAAGAGGGTTTTAAAGCATGTGCTGTTGGTTTTGACAGCAATTAAGAGGGCAGTGTTTTGTTGGCAGTGTTTCTCAGATCTAGGCCTTGCTCTGATAGTTTATCTGCGCTGCCTATGTCAGTGTAGGCAGTTGGTTGGCACCGCATGGTCCCTTTTGTAGAGCTCGGACAATCAGCACACTTGCCATATTATGGCGTTTTATAATCATGTTCCTCATTTTAGTGTATTGGCAACCTGAAAGTATGTGAAGCGCACTATCAGTGCAAGGGCAGATGGGGCAGTTTGCATTGGGAGAGAAGCCATACCGGTAAGCGTGAAAGTCTTTATCAAGTCAATTGACGCGAGTTGAAGTTTGATCGACCATCGTACAAGTGTCAAAAAAGTTAAATGCCTAACAAGATTGCCAGGCAGCATCTCAAATGCCGAATAACTAACCCTAAATCTACACCTCATTAGTTCGTATTCAAGGTTTAATACTTGATGGTGACACTAGTGTTGTCCTGACAAGATGACTGAAATGCTACTCTAAAACTTAAGCTACAAACTTTTGAACCTTCTCCAGCCATGCTATGTATTCAGTCTCCTCCTTGTCGTGTACTAAATGACGCAAGTACTCGCCTGCATCAAAGACAAAGATTTCCAGCGTTAACACATGAGTTGCAATGTTCAGTACAAATGTGTGTTGCCTTCACATAGTTCACACGTGCCTTGCGTTTGCAAGCTTTAAAAACTTACGTGAGTAGATGATGGAATATGTAATGATGTAAGTGCTATAGCGGATGAGAACAGGCCTGTGCACTTGCACCTTAAAGTTGAATTTTAACCATAACAAAACAACAAGACAATCGTAATTACCCCGTGCAGTACGGTTCAAACTATGGTCGGCGGAAATTATGGTGTCATTTGACGTACAAGACGGTGCCACCATACAGAAGCATTTTGACGGTAATTTGTCCGTGTCACACCAATTTCGGCCCAACAACTTTATAAATAACAAAATTGTGAACAAGGAATCAAGTACTGCGTTTGACTTTGATTTCCATGCAAGCTACTGCCGGGCCCTTCCACCGAGCTGACGTAGCCCCAACCCAGCCTCAGGGTCATTCAGGGAAACTTTGTGTGGCATCAGCACTTGAGGGGAGCATGCTGAAAACCAAAAATGGGAGGTTTTGGGGTGGAGATGCCTTTCTGAGGCCAATTTTGCACTGGCAGTGCCAGCTTGGCACCATACCGTACACCGTACAGTACTATGCTGTAATAACGGTATTATACGGCTTTCCAAAATTATAATTACGCTGTAATTTACAGAACTATTGTAAATACAGTACAAAGCGTACCAAACTGTACACCGTGCAGTGGACAGGCCTGGATGAGAAGCATTGTTCAGGTAGCAGGTTGGCAGACATAAGAGAATGTGGTCGCCCTTGCTGTGGCTGCACCTGCACTACCTTATAAACATGACGCACCTGTACCTGCAATTTATGAATACCGTACTGCGCTTTTAGTAATGCGAGGCCTAATTTTTGCGAGGTGCCCAAATAAATCGAATAATTAATTTGCAAGCATTTAGCTTTTGCGAGGTCCCTCAAAAGCTCAGAAAATTTGCGAAATTTGCAATTTTTGGGGTGTTACTGGGCTTCCCTCCCTTCTTCTGGGTGCCTTTGGAAGCTTCTGCTTCTGCTACTTGTGCTGCTGCTGGAGGATGGCTGCAAGCACACCGTGCTCCAGGAGTTTGCACCTAATACAGCAGCAGCTCTGCCCTCATACCTCTCTCCTGCAGAAGCTTAAATCCCCATAGGAGGCTGTGCATGGGTCTGCCCGAAGTCCAAATGGGGCAGGAAGATACTTCCTGGTCAGCAGCAGGTGCTTGCAAGCTTGCTCAGGGCAATGTCAGCCCCAGAAGCTCCCAAGGCGGAACCACGTCTGCTTCTCAGTATTCAACTCGACCATACCCCGGAAAACGATGGGGGTCTTTTGTAGGGTTGGCCAGAACCGCATGTATACACCGTATATGACCGTATATTTGGTGATTTCCCTGCCAAAATTACCGTATATACACCGTATATATATGGTTTTGGCCAACCCTAGTCTTTTGCGGAGCCCGGAATTGTACCCGCTGGAAAGTTAAAATTTTGCTAGGTCCGGAAAAAAAATTCTTGGCCTGATTGTTGCGAGGGGCCTCAACAAATATGTATTGATTAGCAAAACAACCAAGCGCAGTACGGTACAGTCGGTCTGTTACCTTGCCACTCTACTTGCCTCATAGCACAAAGCAGGGTACCCTGCTTAGTCTACTGCAGCTGAGCCAACACATATTACAACACTTTTGCTGGCAGAGGTAGCAAAGCCAGTATGATGATGGAAAAGGGCAGAAAATGCAAGTGCCCGCACCGGGCAGCCCACCACCACACCAGCAAGGAGAAGTTCATGGTGGGCCAAAACACAGAAAGAGGAAAACATAATTACAACTGTCACCACAAACGCAAATCACACATCTGGTTAAACCCCACAGCTCCATAATCACAAAGTGTAGAGCATCCTCCTGACAGCCTATAACCTGAAGGCCATCATCCAGAAAGCACATCCAGGAATCTTACATCCAGAAAGCAGACACCATACATCCATAACTCGTGCATCCAGAAACGGATGATTAAACAACACTCACCTAAAGCTGGAGTGATGCCGCGCTCCTCAAGGTAGGCCTGAAACTCACGTTGCAGGCCTTCATCTAGCTCGTCAAATACTGGGCCCTGCAAGCATGAAGCATAGCCCCTCGCTTGGAAAAAGGACATAAATTATGTGACATTACCCAAGAGCTGGTTTGCATTTTGCATAACTTGTTTTTCTTCTGCAGTGCCGAGAGGTCTTGTAGTAGGCTGAAGCACCTTTTTAACCCTGAACTTGCATTACTCTGGTTGCTGGTGGTATACTGCTGCTAAAAAAATAGCAATTATGTGTTATGTTCACAGTTCGCAGTATACGCATTATTTTGAATGAAATTCGTGAATGTTCAAAAAGTAGCTGCCGCATTGTGGGGACGAGGTGTGTGCGATCATGCGTGCTTGCGCATGTGTGTGTGTATGTGTAAGTGAATTCGTGTGTGTGTGTGTGTGTGTTTGTTTGTGTGTGAGTGTCTGTGTGTGTGTTTGTTTGTGTGTGAGAGTGTGTGTGTGTGTGCGTGTGTGTGCGTGTGTGTGCGCGTGAATGTATGTGTGTGTCTTTTCGTGTGTGTTTTCATGTGTGTGTGTGTGTGAGTCCGTGTGTGTGTGTTCATGTATGTGTGTGTTCGTGTATGTGTGTGTTCGTGTGTGTGTGTACGTGTTTGTATGTGTGTGTGCATGTGTGTATGTGAGTGTGTGCGAACTAAGTGTACGTGCATGCATGCATTTACATGTGTGCACGAGCAATAACGCGGGTGCGTGTGTGCACACATGTGTGTAAGTGCCTATGCACGCGTGCTTTTACAAGTCATGTGCTGCACAACAGTGGTACGCGCGTGTAAGACACTGCACAGCGCTTGTCATGGCTTACCGTATACATGCTGGGGCCCTCGTGGCCCTCTGCTGGCTCGTAGGATATATGGTTGATGGCCACAAAGGTGCCATCCGTCTCACACTCAAAGACCAGGGCGTTAGGGCCTTTGGTGATCTGGGTGTTGAACACCACAGTGCTTAACGAGTCTTCCTCCTCCTCTGGCTCAGCCTCCTCGCCCAACTCCGCGCCGGGCTGATTGTTGACGTGCAGGATGACGGACACCTTCTCGCTGCCGAACGTCCGGTTGAGGGTGAGGAGGGTGTCCCCAGGCGCCTCCTTGAGTGTGAAAGGCGCAGGAGGGCCTTGCGCCACAGCCTCTGGCTTTTGCCTGTTCTCCACTTCGTAGTTGTACTCCTCCTCGAGCGTGGTGCTCAGGCGGCCGCTGAGACTGCACGGAGACGTCCAGAAAGACCTGGCTTGGGAAACCGGGCTGTTGCTGCTAGGGGAGGGGAGGCTGCTGGCAGTGGCAGAGGGTAAGCAGCTGCTGTAACCAGAAACAGCAGCCAGAGGGGCTGCGCTGGATCCTGCGTAGCTGAAGGCAGCCGGGACTCCCTTCGCCAGGCTGAATACGGAACGTCTCATGTCGAGTTGTTCAGAAAGAGCTTTGGTTGTTTTAGTTTTATTGTTTTGGGAGGGCACACATATAGCAAGTTCCTGTACTTGCATGCATGGGTCAGCTGGGCATTGCTGATCACAATCACTAGCCTGAGAGGACAACAGGGACCTTGCTCATGTTTTTATCCCTTTATTCCGGGTTGCCACATCTCTCCGCCAGCACCTGCTGGCCCCACTCCAGATACAGCAGCCTGCGAACATACATGCAGCGTGCATAATAATGGTATGATTGTGCACATATGTGCGTACAGAGAGGTAGGTATATAAGCATGCATGCGGGGGCCACCAATTTTGCGCAAATTGAATAACCGTACATCTTAAAGGGCAGCTGGTAGCAGGCCAGTATCATTCAAGATCGCGTCCAGTCACGACAGCTGATAATGTGGGGCGCAAAGATTTCACTGTAGTGTACGGGTATGCCTTGCCTTGCCTTAATTCAAAGCTACTCATGGTGTAATAAATTGCTACGCGGAAAAAAAATTGGTTTGCTGTGTTACCAGCAGAGATTACAGGGTACCTGGTATGCAAGATAACAAGGAGGCTCATTCTCTAGATTTTTAGGCGTACGCGGCGGTATGTGAAACACAATCCGTACCAACATTCGACGTTGCGCCCAGAGCTCTAAAAATGAATTAAGACATGATTTAGACGGGTTAACAAAGGGGGGGCATGGCATCCCGAGGAGGGGGCCACTTTAAAAGGGGGAAGACAGGGGGAGAAGTTAAAAGGATTGAAAACTATACACCAAGGCCAGGGTTATTCAGTTAGGGCGGGGTTCGGTCGGAAGTTTGGGTTTACAAACCTTCACGCATATTAACGAACCCTGAAAATGCCGTTGGCGAGCTATTAAAAGTTTGTCGATTTTGCACGAACTTTGTCGAACCCTTGCTCCCAAAAAAAAGAACTGAAAAACCATGACTATATCCCACAGAATGAAAAAGAAGGCGGATGGTGCACAGCCAGCATCGATTAGGAGAAGATTTTGTTTTGTCCTGTACCATCCAATAGATGCAGAGGCACAACATCCCACCTGGACATACACCGTCCTGCTAGGAACAGGCACCATCTACAGCAGCCAAACAAGGAACCCACACCACAGCCTTGGAGTTACTGGTCGACATGCCACAGCACTCATGATAAAAATAAGCTTACATGCGATCAATTCCGCAACAAAAATCATACAGATGAGGTGAGACAATGAATATAACCCCCACAAATATCTGAGCAATACTCCTGGTGGTGTGCAGGGTTTTGCCTCCCAACCACTTGATCCACATTGACAAGCTTCTCTTATTTTCATTCTCCAGGTGGGATATTGTGTCTCTGTATCCATTGGGTGGTGCAGAACACAAATTAACATCCTTTCCTTATTCGTGTCGGTAGTGTTTACACTATCTGCGTTCTTTTTTTCTTGGCAGTATCCTTTCAGTTGGTGGTTCACTAGAAGGTATGGTGCTGCATTTATAAAATTCCTGATTACCGCTGGTGACAGGTCTTGTTTTAGTTTTCCATCCAAGATGGGTTGTTTGTAATAAGATGCCCCCTAGCAGCTTTGTTCCAGACAACTAAGATGCGTATGTCCCATGTTGCTTCTGGCAGCCAGGGGCGGTGCTTTGCTGGCAGAGGAGTGGCATGTGTTCTGGTTTTTCTGTTAGGATAGTGCAAACATCCTTGTTTTCAGTGCAGATTTTGTGAAGTGTCCGTGTTGTTTTCCATCCAGTTTGAGAGCAGCAGCAAGGTAGCGGTTGCCTCTTGGTTATTCTAGGCAGATGCAGTTGAACTACTTTGAGCACGTGCTTGTCCTCATAAATCGGGTGACAGATGGAGAATCCAGTGAACTGTGTGGAGAACGCATCTGTTCTAAAAAAGTAAAGGTAAATGTCTACGCTGGAAGTCACCGGCGTGCATTAAGGAAAGGCTCTCAACTAGTGCTCACACTAGCCAGAGCCCCACCAGAAACGAGAAAAAAGAGAAACAACAGAGACTATTGAGGATCCGGCGGGTTGTCACCCATGCATTCCGGCCTGCGCCTAGCCCTCCTGAAATCAGCCGCTCTACCAGTAACCCCCCATCAGATCCCCTATTATCACTGTTGTTGTTAAGGTGTATTTTGTGTCTTGTTTTTGTAATCTCGTTCAAGCTTTTTATTGCATGGCAGTGCAGTTTAGTGACTAGTTGGTGCACTTTGTGCGTGGGGACGCCTAAGTAAGTAAAGGAGTTATGGTGCACTGATTGTAGATTGTGCCCCCGACTCCAAGAACTATAACATGAAGTGTGACTTGGTTTTTTCGAGAGATGCCTCGGAGGCTCCTTGTTCGTAGACGCTGGATAAGGGGTTGATGCTGGTTGTGCGCTTTTTCTAACGTCTGTTGCGGGTTTATGTTTGAGCAGAATTTGAATTCTACTAGATGTATGTCTCTGTCCTTTGGGGGGATCTGTTTGGGATCCAAATGCCTGCCTCTTCCCTCAATGGGCATAACTAACACGCCATCTGGACGGCTTTGTTGTCTACTTGGAAGATTTTGTTGTGTTGGGAAAACCCAGTCAGGGATGTTTCTTTCAATGTCATCAGGGGATTCAATGTTAAGGTCAGATAACTTTTCACTGTAACAAGCATCCATACATTGTGACAATTGCTGAGCCCAGCTTGCCTCTGCTGATCTCTTCACCACAAAGGCTTACAGCGTGGTAATGTCGGTTTATGTGCATTCTCTTCAGAGTATGGTTGTTGCACCTAAGAAGTATGTGTGGAGCACCGTCTGATCCTCCGCACAAAGGGCAGGTAGCAGGGCCTGTCGTATGGCTTAACCTTTTGGTGTGTTTGTCTGTGTGTATCGTATCCGTCCTGTACTTAAGGACTTGTTCCTGTTACTGAAAAGTCACATTTGACATGGACCAAAACATGTTACTGATGAATTGGGCATGCGCAAGGGGCTTTGCAGTAGCTTGCCGTGTGCGAGAGTCGGGCTGTGCTGCACGCTGAGGCGTATCATGCAATTTTTGCTTGTAAAGCAGTGAATCCGTGTTAGCTTCACCAAGGTAATTGTGGGCGTGCATGTGATGTTTTAGTTTGTCTTGCAGGTTGGTCAAATCCCGTTATAAAACCAATAAAAAAAAAAGAACATCTCCTCCCCATCCCTCATTCGCCCGAGACGAACATCCGATCAAAAAAGACCACGATGGATAATCTAAGCAACTTCAAGTTACATGCAATCAGATTCGCAACAGAAATCATACAGATGACATTGAATACAACCCCCACAAATATCTGAGCAATACTCCTGGTGGAAGCAGGCTTCTGCCTCCCAACCACCTGATCCCCACTAAAATGCTTCTCCTTTATGTTTTCCCAGGTGGGATAGGCAGTGTGCGTCTCTGCATTCATTGGGTGTGTCACGCCCAATCGTTGGCAGCGACAAATCATGTGACAGAGCAGTTAGTTGGTTGACAGTTGAGAGTTTGTATATGTCTTGTTCAATAAGCTGGATGGCCAGTCTTATTGATAACCTCAATGTTCTGGATTTGATAGTTTTGGTCATCAATTGACAATATGTGGCTGAGCATTCTAAGGGGTACAATTAGAGGGGATTCTCAAAAGATCCTACACCGTGTAAGGTCTCCGATTCTATTTGTTCGTATAGTCATAATAATGTATAACCACAATGAGGCCGAGATTTGGCTGTCTGAGTCAATGGGCCCAGCTCCGGGAAGGAGCAGCAGTGTGAGAGCCAATCAAAGATGAGTGACAATGCATCTCTGTTTCCTTCAATAGGAGCCATAATATGTTTGGTACTCCCTTAGGCCAGAACAATAACAAGCTTTATATTTTCCTCCATGAACTAATCGTTTTAATGAGCAGACTAGCAGTGCTTGACTGAAGGCCTTTTTATTTAACCTTGTAAACTGTAAACAAACAAAACTGCTGCAGTGCCTGCTGTGTGCCGCCAAGCCCCCCCATAAAGGTATGTTTACTGCTGTCAACCCATCAACTGCTTGTCACACGATTTGTCGCTGCCAACGATCGGGCATGACATAATAGCCATGAAACATTTCACTCGGGTTCTGTCCTTCTCTCGTGCTGTTGCTGCCAGATGTTATCGCAACTTGATGGTCAATAAATAGCACATTTACGGCGTGTTTGACAGGACACAAACAACAGTAGACGTAGTTGGTATAAAATTCATTTTTTTAGGCCAGCAATATGTGTCTAGATCTTCAGAAAATGCCTGAAAGCAAAGTCCTCAACCCTAGGACATTCTACAACAACAAGAAAAACATGATGGCTCTAGCGATATTCAACCAAAGGTAGCCCATGGCACACAGCCTGGTGGCCTATTTCGCGGCAGACAGTCGGCTCGCCACGTCTCTCCAGTTTACCACACTCCACACTGCCTGCGTACATAAGCATGCAATGGTTGTCGTTGCCATATTGCACAACTTCAGTTATTATACCCTTGGAATTATATACATCTGATATACATGAGATGCTTCTTTGACACACAGCACCACATGCCCACAAGGTTATTTTTTTCTATTTCTTTCTGGTGCAGGCGAGATTCAAAGGGGCCCTTTTCCTAATTGGTGCAAATTCTGCTGCCTGTTTAGCTTTGTACTCTTTTGCAAATGATAGCTTACTACTGCTGGCACCCTTGTCTCACCCCACTGGAGGCCTCCCAGCAAGGTCCATCACGAAGAAAATTATTGCTATTTGCTGTGCATTGCTGCTTATGGATAGGGTCAGGACATCAGTTCTGCTAGGGAACTTGAGCTCTGATTGGAAAGTACAGGGATACAGGCAGATCCAATTACAGGGATAGTATAAAGGCAGATCCAAGTACAGGGATACAGGCAGAGCCGAGGGCAGGGACACAGGCAGAGCCAAGTACAGGGATACAGGCAGAGCCAGGTACAGGGACATAGGCATGATCCAAGTGCAGGGATACAGCAGAGCCAAGTTCAGGGTACAGGCATGAGCCAAGTACAGGGATACAGGCAGAGCCAAGTACAGGGATACAGGCATGAACCAAGTACAGGGATACAGGCAGAGCCAGGTACAGGGGTATAGGCATGATACGATCAAAAAAGCAGGGCCTGAGTCATGGCTGTAACGTTGATCAATTTATGTCTGACAAACCATGATGAGCTACGCAAACGCAGGTTGGACAGGCCACGCTTGAGGCGCACCACCGGTGATCAACCTCCATCATTTCCACAGCTTGCTGCACCACCGACTACTGTGATTTTCCTTCTGTCTAATGCGCAGAGGCGAGTGGACAGTGGAATCATATCTTGCTAGCATTCACTTCGCATTTATAAAAAAATACTCTACCTTTAGGTAATCTGGGCGCACGTTCTTGTAGTCCAAGTAGTCTGGCATAGCAAAAATGGGAAAGTAGAGGAAGGGCATTTAGAGTTCTCACATTGGGAAAATAATTTGACAGCCGAACGACTACAATACCCATCCTGCTTTCGCGCCTTGCGCATTGCTGCCAGCTAGCTGCACATGCTCACCCACACATTCACAACCCCATTATCACACCTCAACATCCACACCAACATATCCACACCCCCACGCCCACGCGCACACCCCCACCCTCACCCCCCAACCAACATAAAAACTTCCCACCCCCACCCCCACGCCCATGCTCATGCCCCCACCCTCACCCCAACCAACATGAAAATTCCCCACCCCCACGCCCATGCTCACGCCCCCACCCTCATCCCCCAACCAGAGAAAACTCACATGCGTGCTCCCAGACATCAATGCCAAGCAAGGGGATGGTGCCCTGCGGCAACACGTGTGAAGAGTAAGAGGTGTGTGTGTGTGTGTGTGGTGCGTTGCCTCATCCCTGACCAGGATTCGAGCCAAATCAGTGCAGCAACCCGGGTTTTGAGGCTTGCCAAAACATTATCCTTGACCAGGATTCGAGTCGAATCAGTGCAGCAAGCCAGGTCCTTTGAGGTTTGTCAAATAGCCAGACGCGCACCACGATGTCAATTTTCCGTGAAACAGTGCTGCGGTCAGAGGCCTCTGAGGCTGAGTGCCTTAAAGGCGCACAGCAAACCAGATAAAGAAAAGACAAAACCAATGGCAGGCAGGCAGGAGTGATTAAGCGGTGCGTACTTACTGTAACGCTGCATGGGTCTTGGTTTGGCGTGGTGACGATGTCTAGGCCGCCTGTGGACTTGTTGTATGCCAGCCAGCCCCAGCCAGAGCCCTTCACGGACACAGGTGTAGCAGTGAAACGTATAAGGCAATCGTGTTGATAAAACTGTGCACTGAGCATCTTATAGCGTTTGGACGAGTTCGGAGCCTGTGGTGCCAGACAGCACCAGCCAGAGCCCTTTCCAGACACTGTTGTATCTGTGTTTCGTGCTGTTCATTGTCATCAAGTATGAGTAGGGTTGGCTAAAACCGAAAATGACCGTATATTTAGTAATGATTTTTGATTTCTGCAAAAATAACATCGTAAATACAACGTACATATATATGGTGGAAGATTGCCTGGTGCGGGCACCTACGTAACCCCCTCCCTCAATCACGCTGGCTGTGTCATCACTAACAGCGAAGTTATTTCTTTTTCTTATCTTTTCTTATCTGGTTCTGGCCATATCGTAAGTACAATGTATATATATGGTGGAAGGTCGCCTGGTGCGGGCACCTACGTAACCCCCTCCCTCAATCATGATGGCTGTGTCATCACTAACAGCGAAGTTTTTTCTTTTTCTATTTCTGTTTTTCTTCTTTTCTTATCTATATGGTTCTAGCCAACCCTACTCATACTCTATGACAATCAATTGACAATCAACAGCACTGAACAAGCGAGAGCATTTGAACAATATTTTGAGCATGATGTGGAGTAACAGCACGATTCAACTGTAACTTTGGAGAGGCAACTAGAGGAATGCCTGCTTAACATACAGCCTGCTTAACATACAGGACAGTCATAGCTGAACAAACACACACACTCAAACACACACACGCACACACACCACATGCGCACACACACACACGGACCCACATACACACATGCATACACACACGGACACACGGACCCACATACACACATGCACACACACACGGACACACATGCACACGCACACGCGCACGCGCACACACACACACACACACGCACACGCACGCACACACGCGCAGACCTGCACGCCAGCGGCAGCAGCATTGAAAGTACTCTGAAAGTTGTCCAGGCTTTTCCAGCGGGCCTCGATGAGCTGCTTCAGCTCTCCACTAGGAGGCTCATAATCCTGTCAAGAGTGTCCAGGGTAGAGGCCATGCCACAACAGCAATTAGAGGTGCTCAACGTAAACCCTAGTGAGCCTCCTGCTGGTCATGCTATGAACAAGCATTTAAGCGTCATCAAACTCGCCACACTCACCTTCTGGGGGCACAGGTTTTTCCAGAAAATGTCGTGGTTGACATAGCCTGCACATGACACAGCAGCACAGCGACTCGCTCAGAGAGAGTTATGGGAGGGAGGGTGGGAGAGCAGAAGAACTGCACCGTGAACTTTTTCCTCATCACACCCTGCACGCACCTCCACCGTTGAACTTGATGGCTGACTGCAGCTGGATGCACTTGGCAATATCATTCCTGCTGTCAGCCTGACCTTGCAGGGAATTGAGACACATGGAATTGTGAGCAGAAACTCGCGGAGCCTACAACAATGTGTGCACCCAACAACACACCTCCTGGTACTGCTCCATGGCAGCGTTGTAGTTGGTGATGTAGGCCTGGTGATGCTTCTTGTGGTGAATTTCCATAATTTGGCCTGTGCACATAGATGTTCACAGATTCATCTATGCCTCAGATCCAGTTTGAGCCCCTGCCCAGTTCGCGCCTCAGGGGCTGCAAACAATACACCTACCTGAGATGGCAGGCTGCAGGGCCCCGTAATCATAAGGCAGATCAGGCAGGGAGGCCTTGGTGAAGCCACGCATGGGTCCGGACGCCCTGTGGGTATGCGTGGGTACAGGTGAGGTAGGAATTGACACGAGTTCCCTTTGCATAGACCATTGTGCGAAAGATGACGGACGGACAAGATTGACCTACATCATGGGCTCCACGCCGGGCAACAGGCGCATCGCAGCTTGTCGGAGTGCCATCGTTAATTTTAAATTAACCCTGAAACAACCTAGACTTTATTAATTGAATATTACCGTCGCATTCCTCACAAAAACATATCCATTTCCAAACAGAAATCCAACCATTTATTTATTCGCATTGACGATGATTAATGGCGCATTTACAACGATTCTGGATTAATTGGCGATTAATCCAGGGCCGGATTAATGAACACCAATAATCCGAGCATTAATCCATGCACATTTACAATGCAGCTTGATTTCCGCCACTTTTGCT
>Ga0307968_1002795_pt1:5000-10000 | contig 14576 bp, 13 predicted proteins | sample OrgLakmetagen650_FD_201834 | JGI IMG/M metagenome (GOLD analysis project Ga0307968, IMG submission 201834) | Saline water microbial communities from Organic Lake, Antarctica - #650 | ecosystem: Environmental > Aquatic > Non-marine Saline and Alkaline > Saline | place: Antarctica... | reverse complement strand
CGACCGCTGCACCTGAAAAATGCCTCAAGCTGCTTTGTAAATCAGTCCTGCAGCTGCAAGAACTTGCGACACGTTCACGCCACTTTGCTTTGTTGGTGACCGCTGCACCTGAAAAATGCCGCACGCTGCTTTGTAAATCACTTTCTGCTGCAGCGCGAGAGCTTGCGACACACACACACACATACACACACACACTTTTAGGCTGGGCCAGAACCGTATAAACACACCGTATATGACCGTATGTATGGTTCTGGCCAACCCTAAACACTTGGCGTGGCTACTGCGGCACCTGAAATTTCCGAAGCACAATCACAACACATTGCTTGGCCAATGCTGCACCTGCCAGAGCTTGTGACGAGCCCACGACCTAAAATGTGTGTGTGGCTACTGCTGCACCTGCAAAAGATCGAGAAAACTGCATTCACCACATTTTGCTGTGTCAAATGTGCACCTGCAAGAGTTTGTGACGTGCCCACGACGTATAATGTGTGTGTGGCTACTGCCGCACCTGCAAAAAATCGAGAAAACTGCATTCACCACACTTTGCTGTGTATTTATATATATTTTTTTGCACCTGCAAGAGCTGTTGACGTGCCCACGACGCTTCCTGATGTATTTTTCGTTCTGCACTCGCAGAAGAGTGAGTGAGGCTTTGGCATCCTCGCCCGGTTCCCAGACGTTGCTGGCTTCTGGTGGTAGTCGCCGTATGGTACGTCGACTTTAAAAAATGTGCCATTTTTGGATGTACAAGGTTTACAAGGTTTACAAATGTCCATTTTCATATGTACAATGTTTACAAGGTTTCAAGGTTTACAAGGTTTCAAGGTGGTTGTCGCCGTATGGTACGTCGACTTTCAAAAACGTCCATTTTCGTATGAACAAGGTTTACAAGGTTTGTCATAATTTTGATTTAAAGGGTCTTTGGAATAAATACCACCACAACCTAGCTTTTTTATATAATGTAATACTTCTAAGTTATAAATGTCCATTTCCGTATTACAAGGTTTACAAGAATTACAAATGTCCATTTCCGTATGTACAAGGTTTACAAGAATTACAAATGTCCATTTCCGTATGTACATATCAAAAAGGTAAAAAAGCAGCTAACAAGCTGCAAGGATTAATGAGTAGCAAGACCTGGTAGGCTGATGCATCAAGCCATAGGCACAAGCTTGAGCAAATTTAAATATTCCAAAAGCAATCCTGAAAATGCCATAAAAATGCAATGCTAAAAGAGCGAACCTAGAAGAGCAGACCATTCAAGCTGCTTGTATGCAGAAAGAAAAGCTCTGAACATTGTTACGGAAAGTGTGTGACCAGATGCCCCTACTTGTGCGTCTAGCATGCCACTAAAGAATCGCAATACACACGCATGTGTACATGTACACAACCACACACACGCACATACACGCACACGCACACACACACACACACACACACACACGCACATACACACACGCACATACACATACGCACACACACACACGCACACACACACACACACACACACACACACACACACACACATCTACAGGTTGGATTACCTGCTTTCACAAGTAGGGGAGGTTTGGGGGGTCCAAGGGCCTACGCTCACAGCCGCTCTCATTCCCTGTCCACCACCCCCCCTCCACCTGCCCATAACAGGTGTGTGTGTCTTGTGTGTGTGTGCGCGTGTTTGTGTGTGTGTGTGTGTGCGTGTGTGCGCCGTATGGCGCAACAGATATTTCAAGCTAATTTCTCTCAAATCACACACAGATCACATACTGACACACAGAGAAAGAGAGAGTGTGCCTTTTCCTCATAGCGTTTTTTTAAACACGTTTTCGTTACGTCCTGTCCACTCTGGGAGGGGGACGCTGAGTGGGGGAGGAGGATTGGGGTGCGAATGCGGGTGCAAATGTGAATTTGGGGCAAATGAAATTTTAGGGCAAATGCGAATTTGGGGCAATCGCAGATTCAGGGCAAATATGAATTTAGGGCAAATGTGAATTTAGGGCAAATGCGAATTTGGGGCAATCGCGGATTTAGGGCAATTGTGAAGTTAGGGCAAATGTGAATTTAGGGCAAATGTGAATTTAGGGCAAATGTGAACATAGGGCAAATGTGAATTTAGGGCAAATGTGCGGGTGGCAGGTGCAGATGTTAATATAGTATGTACGGGGCCTTCCAGTGAAGTAAGAATGCATTACACAAGCGTATTAGAGGCTGACCTATCTACCAGTTCATCATTTGTTAACAGTTTTGATGTGTGTGTGTGTGTGTGTGTGTGTGTGTGTGTGTGTGTGTGTGTGTGTGTGTGTGTGTGTGTGTGTGTGTGTGTGTGTGTGACACTCTCAAGGAATGTCACAGCAACAGCAACAGCAACAGTGATCTTATTTTACTAACTTTGTTGTGCGGATTTGATGTGTCTGTGTGTGCATCCCTCTCAAGGAATGTCACAGCAACAGCAATCTTAACTTTAAAAAACTGTTGTGCGGTTTTGATGTGTCTGTGTGTGCAGCCCTCTCAAGGATGGTCCAAGCAATAGTAACAGCAACAGCAATCCCAGTAGCCCAAGCCAGTGTCTACCCTCTTCTTTCAAGAGAGACAGTGAGTACTGCGTCTTTCATTTTGTCTCTCACCACTGAAGCACGAGGAACAGTTTTGTCTATCAAAGCAAAGAGAGCACACATGATTGTGCCTGCATTAGTGTACTTGCTTTTTGCTTTCCCTTGCTTTGAAAACACACACACACATGGTTAATGATGTCGTGTTCAATGCGAACGCTAGTTAGATCAATGCGCACTGCATCAAACGGTTTTTGCCTTGCTTTGAAAACACACACACACACACACACACACACACACACACACACACACACACACACACACACACACACACACACACACACACACGCACGCGCACACACACACACACACACACACACACACACACACACACACTCACGCGCACACACACACACACACACACACACACACTCACACACACACACACACACACACACACACACATGGTATTTGATGTCATGTTCAATGCAAACGATAGTTAGATCAATGCACACTGCATTAAACGGTGCGCTGCAGCTCGGGCGTGTGACGATGCGCTTTATAATGTGTGACAACAAATCGTAGCAAAAAAGTAGTTTTAATTAATTAGATCAATGCGCACTGCATCAAACGGTGCGCTGCAGCTCGGGCGTGAGACGATGCGCTTTATAATGTGTGACAACAAATCGTAGCAAAATAAGTAGCTAAAAAAAATCGCTTTTCACATCAATCGAGGAGGTTCCAGCCTTCCTTTTGGAGGCATACAGTCGTGCGAATGGACTGGATGTAATTGATCGAGGCACACATAGTGATCAAAGAACATTGACATGGTGATTGAAGAACATTGAGGAAATTGATAACGTTAAGAACATGACATTGTGATTAAACAACATTGACCTTGTGATTTAAGAATATGGCATAGTGATAAAAGAGTATGACATAAAGATGAAAGAATACTATATAGTGATTAAGGGCGCGTATTGATTAAAGAACACCGTGACTGAATTGGTGAAACTGTATTAATTAGGCACAGTGGGTTGCATAAGTGCTTATTTAATTGAATGAGCGCAGTGCGTTAAAGGAATGTCGCTTGTTTGTTAAAAAAGTGCAGTGCGTTAAAGGAATGCTGCTCTTATCAAATGAGGCACGGCGGGTTGCATGAATGCGTATTTAATTAATGAGTGCAGTGGGTAAATGGAATGCAGGTCTGATTGAACGAGGCACGGTGGGTTAAGGAGATGCTGCTCTGATTAAATGAGGCATAGTGCAGTTGAATAAAGTATACTTGTATCGCTGCAAAAGTGGCAAAACTCTTGAGAACTATTCCATTTCATACAAACTCAGGAATAGCACACCATCCTTGATCACTCTAACTTTTCATTTCTTACAACACAGCAGAAGCACACCATCCTTGATCACGCAAACTTTTCATTTTCTCTACACAGCAACGCAGCACACCATCCACTGGGTGGTGCAGAACACAAAACAACATTCTTCCCTAATCCATGTCGATAGTGTTTACACTATTTGCGCTTGTTATCCTTTCCTAATCCATGCCGGTAGTGTTTACACTATCTGCATTCTTTATTTTCATTCGTTGATCAATAGTCAATAGTAGACTTTCCATTTTTTATGACACACCACAGCAAACGCACACCATCCTTGACCACTTAAGTAGGAGAGCTGCTGACTGCCTTTGTACCTTTGTCTGTTTTCACATGTGTGTGTGTGTGTGTGTTTGTGTGTGTGTGTTTGTTAGATGCACTCTAAATGTATGCAAGTTTATGTTTCACGGACACACACAAATATACACACACAGGTGGTCTCCTGTATTCCTCCAATAGTCTCAAGTCCAGTTTCCGGCACCGTCTGAGTTTAGCAGCAGGAGAAGAAGCTGGCAGAGGTGCTGGTGCTGGTGCTGGTGCTGGTGCTGGTGCTGGTGCTGGTGGTGGTGGTGGTGGTGGTGGTGGTGGTGGTGGTGCCGGTGCTGGTGCTGGTGCTGGTGCTGGTGCTGGCGGTGGTGCTGGTGCTGGTGGTGATATCATAGCTGATGGAGAAGGAAGTTCAAGTGGAAAGGGGCGCGCAGGCGGCCGTGACAGTGCTGAAGTAATTCAAGCCACCGTCCCTCCATCTGTGGCACGCACATCAAGGCTGTCTTATGAAGGCAATCAGCAGCAGCTAGTCGAACAGCAGCAGCAGCAGCAGCAGCAGCTAGTCAGACAGCAGCAGCAGCAGCAGCAGCAACCTCAGAACACGCAGGCGCAGGGGCAGCAACAACACCACTCACCGCCCCACCACCCCTCCGTCCCCACCATCACCACCACCACGCACGCCCACAAAGCTCACACAGCCATCGACACCCCCAGCAGCAGCGGGAACGTCGACAGCTCCAGCACGCGCACCGCTGCAGCGTGTGCTGCTCCGGCGATGTATATTTCAAACGAGTTCAGCCTA
>Ga0307968_1002791_pt1 | contig 14582 bp, 20 predicted proteins | sample OrgLakmetagen650_FD_201834 | JGI IMG/M metagenome (GOLD analysis project Ga0307968, IMG submission 201834) | Saline water microbial communities from Organic Lake, Antarctica - #650 | ecosystem: Environmental > Aquatic > Non-marine Saline and Alkaline > Saline | place: Antarctica: Organic Lake... | reverse complement strand
GGCTGTGTGGCTGTGTGACTGTGCAATCAATATCCCAATGTGGCTGTGTGGCTGTGAGACTTTGCGATCAATGTCTCTATTTGACCGTGTGGCTGTGTGACCGAGCGACCAATGTCGCTTTTTGACTGTGTGGCTGTGTGGCTGTGTGACTGTGCAATCAATATCCCAATGTGACTGTGTGGCTGTGAGACTTTGCGTTCAATGTCTCTATTTGACCGTGTGGCTGTGTGACCGAGCAACCAATGCCGCTTTTTGACTGTGTGGCTGTGTGGCTGTGTGACTGTGCAATCAATATCCCAATGTGACTGTGTGGCTGTGAGACTTTGCGATCAATCTCTATTTCACTATGTGGCTGTGTGACTTTGCAATCAACACCTCTATTACACTGTGTGACTGTGTGCCCGTGCGATCAATGTCGCTATTTGACTGTGTGGCTGTAGCTTTACTTGCATTGTAAAATAACAGATTGTTATGCTGCAAGATGTTTTTCACGCTGGCTCTGGTGTGTGATTGCAGTACAACACTTTAACTCGACCATGCCTGCATACACATGTATTCACAAATACACACACACACACACAAACACACACAAACACGCACACACGTAACACACACCGTTTCTAGTACGCCTGGCCGCTGCACTTTGACAGCCACAGGCTCACCAGTACCACGAAGCTTGCCCTTGTACACCTGTAACACAATGTGTGCATGTGCATGTGTGTGCCGTTGCCTGTGCATGCACTAGGTGTGTGTGTGTGTGTGTGTGTGCGCATGTGTGTTCATAAGATCGTGAAAGCATGTTTAATTTGTGTGTGTGTGGGGCGGGAGGGGGGAGGGGGGGTTTGTGAGAGTGTGTGCGTGAATTTGTCTGTGAGTGTATGAAGCGTCTGAATCAGCTCAGCATCTCAGTAACATCTCAAAACGCTTGCTACCATACATCGCGCCAATCCAGTGAGCCCAAAACACACCATCACACGCTCTCCCTTGGCCAGCTGCATTTGGCTCTGGTGGCGTTCAGGCGAATTGTTAGTGCTCTACACTACTGCAAACGGGTGCGTGTATGTACACACAGAAAACCACACACACACACACACGCACACACACGCATACATACAACACACACACCCACACGTGCACACCCACCCACACACATACACACACGTGCACACCCACCCACACACATACACACACGTGCACACACACACACACACACACACACACACACACACACACACACCTGGCCTAACGATGCAGCTGCGATGGGCTCTGGGGTGAGCTCCTCGTAGATCTCCTCCCACGGCCTGCCCAGCTCCTCCTTTAAGACCTCCATGGCTTGGCGTGAGTCAAAAGAGGGCACCTGAAAGATAATGCAGGGAAGCAAGGTGTTTTTCAGGGATTGATGAGTGTGTGTGTATATACCATGCTCGGCTCCTCCTTTTTGACCTCCATGGCTTGGCGTGAGTCAAAAGAGGGCACCTGAAAGATATAGCAGGGAAGCAAGGTGTTTTTTTAGAGGTTGATGAGTGCATATGCGTGTATACCGTGCTCAGCTCCTCCTTGAAGACCTCCATGGCTTGGCGTGAGACAAATGAGGGCACCGTAAAGGCGCAGTAGAGAGCGCAAGATGCACTTCAGTGTTTGACAAGCGTGCGCAACTCAAACAGACACGTGCCAAACACACAGGAGATGAGGGCTGCGGCAAAATTGTTTGGAGTGGCACATTAGCCTGAGTTTTAATAACATGAGTTTTAAATCTTCGAATTTTTATCGGTCACATAAGGGGCACCATAACTAAATATATATAGTTATATATGTACTACAAAATGGGAGGCACATGCAAGCGGAGGCAACACAAAAAAAATATGTGTGTGTGTGTTTGATTGTGTGTGTGTGTGTGTGTTTGTGTGTGTAAGTGCGTGTGCATGCGTGTGTGTGGTGCGAGGGGGGACCGAGGCCAGCTGAGCCTTTTTTGCCTCATAAGAGTGCACTTGGGCACACCAAGCATAAGGAGAACAAGTGCATCACCTTTTCACAAGCGCATCACCTAGTCACAAGCGCATCACCACCACAAGCACATTACACAGTTTTTGGAGCTCCACCGCACACGAAGCATAAGGGGAACAAGCACATTACCTTGTCACAAAGCTTTTGGAGCTCATTCATGGCGGCGGGTGATAGCAAGTCTGGTCGGATGGACAGCGCCTGCGTGTATGCACATATGCACATACGTACGTGGACGTGTAGGTGCGTGTGCGTTTTGTGATGTGTGCATGCATTCACATGTGGATGTACGCATTTACGCGAGTGTTCATGCTTGTTTGTGTGTGTGTGTTTGTGTGTGTGTGTGTGTGTGTGTGCGCGCGCATGCAGATACGTGTCTCTTAACGTCCAGCACACAACAGCCGCTGCGGCTCAGTGCTGTTTGACACGCATCTCTTCCCGGTTATGGTGCATAACCACATACGTGGCTGGATTTTCACAGTGCACTCAAGAGAGCCACACTTTTTTTTGCCTACCAATCTTTTCTTTTGAAGCGGAACTCTTTCTTTATTCTCCAATCACTTACTAAGGTGTCTGTCAAATTAGGCTTCAGGACAATCAGTAACACTCTGGTTCTGTCCACCAAGCAAGACCAAGCATGATGCTTATCAAGTCATTATTTTGCGCACAAGCACTAAAGCAAGCATCCTCCTTCCTGCACTTCGTCCTACATTTCATCCCTGTGTCATAGGGGCCTACCTATTTTCAGTGCGTGCATGTATGCTTGAGCGTGTGTGTATCCGTGTGTGTATGGGTGTATGCATGTGCACGTGTGTGGGTGCGTGTGTGCGTGTGTGTGTATGCGTGTGCACGTGTGTGTGGGTGTGCGTGTGCACACGTGTGTGTGTGTGTGTGTGTGTGTGTGTGTGTGCGTGTGTGTATGCGTGTGTGTGTGTGCGCGTGTGTGAGTGACATGAACATGTTGACGATTTTGAGCTTCCAGCTAGGCAGCCAGCTTTTTCACTTAATTCTATGCTTCTCCCGTGCCGTATCTGGCCTACTCCATTTCGGTACAGTCTGCAATCATATTTCAATAAATAATCCCAAACAGATGATGATGGCCTATGACTATGACGTCTCGCCTGGCCTGGCTTAGTCTGGTGTACGCAGGACCTAAGCTGTTATTAGATACATCATTGTAGCACCCAAACACACCCCTTGCAAGCTAAACACGTCCTCTTACACACACCCCGGTACTACATCATAGCATCGCAATACAATTCAATCGACACATTGATTGTCTGTCGCAAATCGACGCATTGATTGTCTGTCGCAAATCAACGCATTGATTGTCTGTCGCGAATCGACGCATTGATTGCTGCAAATCGACGCACTTGCAATTGCAAATACACGTCCCTCTCACCCATTACCAAGTCGCTTGATGTGCGTAGCCTAACCAACCTAGAAATGTAGGCCTTAAACTGGCCTTCGCTCTGGCTCTTATTCTAACATACTTCTTGCAACCCTGATATCTACATCCCTTTCAGCTAGGGTTGGCAGAACCATATACTTACACTGTATATACAGTATTATGGGCAGGGAAATCACCGAAATTACAGTCATAAACGGTGTATATATACGGTTCTGGCCAACCCTACTTTCAGCCGTTACCAATTTGCTTGATGTTCATAGATCTTAGGCTGACCATCAATCTGGCTCTTACTCAAACATAGCCCTTGCAACCCTATGTACCTACACATCCCTCTCACCCATTACCTGGCCCAATTTGATGTACGCAGGTCCCAGGCTGGTCATGATCTCACGCAGCTCAATGGCGCGAGCAGTTTCGGTTTGCTTCAGCTGGTTCCGCAAGGAGTCCCACGCTAGACGCATGATAAAGCCACCAGCTATACCTGTGTGTGTGCATGTGTGCATGTGTGTGCGGGTGGATACCTGTAACACAATGCGTGCATGTGTGTGTATGCGTGTGCGTGTGCCTGTGCCTGTGCATGTCTGTGTGTGTGTGTGTGTGTATGTGTGTGTGTGTGTCTGTGTATGTGTGTGTTCATGTGGGTGTGTATGTACTGCGTTCGAGACGTGTGCAGGTACCATTGCGATGCGGCATTCAGACATTTACGCGCACACACTCATGCACTCATACACACACGCCCGAATGCACTCACGCACCTGAGAGTTGTAAAATACGGCGCACCACAGACACAGGGCGGCGACCCCAAAAGTCTGCTATTTGCTGTGGATTGTACAAGGTGGGCAGGCTGTCTCCTCCCTCTGTTGCTCGAACCTGTGGGGTGTCGCGAATGAGTGTGTTTGTGTGTACCTATGTGAATGTGTGTATGCATGTGTGTGTGTTTGTGTGTGGTGGAAGTGTACGAGTGTATGCATGCACAGGTGTTGCGTGTGTGTGTGTGTGCATATGTGTGTGCGTTTGGGCACACGTGGGTGTTGCGTGTGTGTATGTGTGTATGTGTGTTTGGGCACACGTGGGTGTTGCGTGTGTGTATGTGTATGTGTATGTGTGTATGTGTGTTTATGAGGGTGAGGACTTGAGCATCGCTTTACAAAACAAAAATGGGTGCAAGGACGAAACTTAATTGTCAGTGCTGAGGCGTTACCAAAGGGACCACCTCCCAATGCAAATGGGTGCAAGGACAACAGTCGATAAAAGTCGTCAGTGCTGAGATTTAACCAAAGAGACCACCTCCCAATGCAAATGGGTGCAAGGACAACAGTCGATGAAAGTCGTTAGCGCTGAGATTTTACCAAAGAAACCACCTCCCAATGCAAATGGGTGCAAGGACAACAGTCGATGAAAGTCGTTAGCGCTGAGATTTTACCAAAGAAACCACCTCCCAATGCAAAGCACGCAGCCAGTCACAGAAAAAGGAAAAATTTAGCTCATGGTGACGCTAGTCAGATCAGCAGCCTTCCCTTCATAACACATCGTCAACAGAAACTGTGAAGCACAACACGCATACGTGCATGTGATACAAGACAGCACATGGCTTCGTTGGCAGTTCAAGCACACGCTTGCAAGTGTGCACAAGGTCTGTTCATGCTTGCAAGCAAGTTTGATGTGAGCGCTACCTTCTATGCCCAACTTGCAAGCAGATGATGTGAGCATAATCCTCTCACCCCTTAGAGGAGAGAAACAGACAACTTACGGGTTCTTGGTGCATGCCTCTTTCACGGGCAGTGAAGAAGACCAGAGCCGTCCACATGGTACAAAGATAGGTACAAAAAAGAGCTAACAGGGGAAATCAGGTTCATACAGTTTTGCCAAACCCAGTGATGTGCAAATCCGACATAGGGAGTTCAAGTGGTTCAAAATTTACTCAACCCTTTAGAGTTCTTTCCTAACCCTGACCTGTTGTGGTCTACATCCCAGGCTAAATGATTTACACGAGGGACCACACAAGTAGTGTGTGACATGAATGCTGCTTTTGCCAGAACAAGTTGTATGGATGCTTCCCCCTACAAATGCTCCACTTACTTCATTCCAGCTGATCCTCGACATACATGAGACCGCGCCAACTCCTGAAAGCATTAAATGCTCCACTTGCTTCTTTCCAGCTGATCCTCTCACTTTGATCCTCATACATACATAAGACCACGCTAACTCCTAAAAGCATCAAATGCTCCACTTGCTTCTTTCCAGCTGATCCTCTCACTTTGATCCCCATACATACATAAGACCGCGCAAATTCCTAAAAGCGTCATTTCCGGCCTGCTACGAGTCATCCCAAGTGCACCCACCTCCATGAGGTTCATTTTGGTGGTCGTCAACGCAAAGTCTGATTCGTCCATGTTGCTCCCTCGCAGCCCGGACATGAGCGCCTGCGCATATGTATGTGTTTGCAAGCATGTGTGTGTGTGTGTGTTGTGTGTGTTGATATAGGGAGGGAGGAAAGAAAAAGTGTGGGGACGCGCAGCAGGCCATCCTAACTTGCACTTTTTTAACGCGCTAGTCATACACATGCACATGCAAACGCACAAACACACACAAACATCCCCACCCATGCCCACATCCACGCACAACCACCCACACGCGCAATCCCCCCCCCCCCCCGTCCCTACACACACTTACACATACTCCCTCTACCGACACACACATGCGCACACACGCACACGCACATGCACGCAAACACACGTGCATGCACGCACGCGCACTTGCACACGCGCACGCACACATAAATTAATCATCCCCGCCCTCACCGCAAGTTGCTCGTCCTCTGCCATTGCGCTGCGCATCTCCTTAATCTGCGCATTCAGTGCCCCTCGCCTCGTCACTGTTGCTGAAGCAATGGTGGCTTTCCTAATCTTTGGGGATCCCAGGCTTAAGCTCCTGACAGGGCGTGGCGGGGCGTGCATCCTGGGAAGGAGTTGTGAGCGGCCGTGTGTTGCCGCTTGCGTGTTCAAGTGTGTATGCGTGTGTGAATGCGTGTGCGTATGTGTGTGTGCTTACAGATGTGTTCACGTGTGTATGCGTGTGTAATGTGTGTGCACTGTCTTTATCAATTTAATGCCACCAAAAAGAAGCTGAATGCTTACTTGGCACCACAAACTGCCTTTGGCACCCGGGCAGAAGTGTCCAGCACAGACGGGGTCTGTGCACGCAACATCTTCTAATGCAGGTGTAGAGGCCTGTGGTTAAACCAGTGGGTGGGGAATGGAGCCTGAGACTACTGGAAGGGCATCGCTTTGGTTGTGCTACCTCAGCCCTTTTCCCCTTATTATATATATAAGAGTGAAATATTGTGCGAGTGAAAAAGACACAGGGCAAACCCAATCTCCTTCAAACCTCCGAATAGAAATTAATTTACTTAACATGGAGAAAGGTGGCCAGATTTCTAGGCGCGGAGCCGTATTTTCGGGATGTGGAAAGCTTATCCTTGCACCTTGTTCGACGAATGTAAATCTGTTTGCTACTGCTACGGGTGAACTTGTTGGGCATCTCGAGGGCCACGCCGGGGAGGTGTGCTGCGTGCAGCTAGATCCCAAGGAAAGCAACACGCAAGTGAGTGGTTCCTCCAGTTGAAGGAGAGTCTCCTGCAGTCTTTAAAACTCTTAGGGAATGTGCATGGACCGGCATGCATCCAGGAGCTGGGTCTGAGCGCACGCACACAGCCGGCAGTTGGCACCTGATGCTCACATCTTGAATTACTGTACTGCTCCTGTTGTTGAGCAACCAGCTGTTGCATTGGTTCATGCGCCAGCCTTGCCTCAAATCCGGCGGCAGAAAAATAACAACTTACACTCGTGCTTGCATGCACACACACACACACACACATACACACACATACACACACATACACACACATGCACACACACACACATATATACACACACATACACACACAGACGCGCGCACACACATACGCGCACACACACACACACACACATACACACACATACACACATGCACACGCATGGCACACGAACACGCACACACACACACGCACACGCACACACACACACACATGCACACGCATGGGCACGTGAACACGCGTACGCACACGTATGGGCATACACACATACACACGCACACGCACGCTTACCTGCACTCACGCATGCATCCCTGTATGCATATGTGCGCACATGCACTTCACATACACACACTCATAAATTGCAGGCATACACGGCGGGTCGAGACGGCACGCTTCGCCTGTGGAATTACCAGACTCAAGAATGCATACGTGTCTTGCTCGTGCGGGAGACTGTCAGGAGCATGGTACGACGTGTTTGTAGCCGACAGTACCAAATTCTCGGATTCTCAGACCAGATTCTGACCTTCACACCTGTATATCTGGGGATAGGTCCTCATACCATTAATTTTAAAAGTTGCTTTTTGTGCGGGGATCACCTCTTGCATGCCCTGTCCAGAAAACGAATGAGACCTACCTTGTATGTAATAACATGTGCGTGCTAAGCTCATTGGGTATAGACAAACACAACATATGCGCGTGCACACATGCACACACACACCACATTTCCCTTAATGCTTGCAGGCAATCCATGCCACGTTGGGCGTGGCCTACTTAAGCATCGAGTGGCGAGGAGCCGAGTCGGGACGAGTGATCTGCTTCAGCCTGGCTAAGGGGCACGCAGGAGCAACAGCTATGAAGACACGCGCGGCAGGCCCCCTGGCTATGAACCCTCACGGTGTGTGTGTGTATGTGTGTGTGTATGTGTGTGTGAGTATGTGTGTGTGATATATGTGTGACCGTGCGTGTATGTCGATAGATTCTGGGTAGGAGGAAGGATAGGCGTGAGGGAGCGTGTGTTAATGCGAGCGTAGGTGGGTGGGTGCGTGAGTTTGGGAGTGGGTATGGAGCAGGTTTTGGTCCTCAAAGCGCTTATCCCCTGCTTTATAATATAAACACGTCAAGTTAGTACGCAGAGCACATCAACAGCACTCATCATCCGTTGCTCCTTGCCACGATGCAGGTGCTCTTGTAGCGACCATCGACCGCCATTCCATGTTTGTGTGGCGAGTGGGGCACGAAATCACGCAGCCCCTCAACCTGCACCACACCAAGCCGTATACGGTGTGTCACGCGTGAATGTGTGTGTGTGTATGTGTATTTGCTTGCCGAGTATATGTGAGTGTTTTTGCACGTGTGTACGTTTGTGTATGTGTGTGTATGTGTGTATGTGTGAGTGTGTGTGAGTGTGTGTGTGTGTGCAGTGGCTTGATGCTGTGTCTCAGCTCAGGCGATACGTTGCAGTTGCTTTTGATCACTGCCATAATGCATGCGTCAACTGAACGTGGGCCCTTAATGTTGGACGCCTGGCATGGGCACACAACACTTGCCCCCATCACTCCCTGGTGACCTCTTTCGTCCGTTCACACACACTCATTCAAAAATTGGATGCCTGGCCTCGATGTAGCATATCATTTGCCCGTGTCACTCCCTGGTGACCTCTTCTGCTCCTCCTTCCCACACAAACACTCCCTTCTCACACGCTGCCACTTCCCCTTATCACATTTTCTCTGCTCCTCGTCGCAAAATTCCTCTATTTCATGTCACACATAAACAACACACACAAACACATAAATACACATGCGCACACACACAAACACATAAACACACATGCGCACACACACGCACACACTATTTTCCTGCTTGCGTGTGTGTGTGTGTGTGTGTGTGTGTGTGTGTGTGTGTGTGCAGTGTGTAGCCCTGAGCTCCGATGACAGCGTGCTTGCTGCTGGTGACGTGACGGGGCGCGTGCTGATCTGGCGGGACTTTGCTGCTGCTGTGCCGGCTGATCTGAGGGAGGGGGTGGCGGCAGGGAAGCGCAGGGTGGAGGTGGGTGCTGGCTTGGGTTGTGTGTTTCTGTGTGTGAGTGTGTGTGTATCTGTGTGTGTATGCCTGTGTGTGTGTGTGTGTGTGTGTGCAGCTGGACCGGTAAAGGTAAAAATGTTGTGTAAGAGACACACATGCACACACACACACACACACACATGTAAATACACACATGAGGCACAAATGCACACATACACACGCATGTACACACCTGAGACACACATGCTCACACACACGCACACATGCTCACACACACACACACAGGTCCCTCCCCCCCTCACTACCCTACACTGGCACCCTGCACCTGTGGGATGCTTAACTTTCAGCCCGGACACAACTTACCTCTTGTCGGGCGGGAGGGAGGGCGTGCTGGTGCTGTGGCAGTTGGAGACCAACCGACCCAACTTCTTGCCCAGGTAGGGTCAAATCAAAAAATTGCTTTGTGTGTGTGCATGCGTGTTTTTGTGTGTGTGTGTGTGTGTGTGTGTGTGTGTGTTTGTATGTGTGTGTATGCACGTGTGCGCGAGTAAGTGTGTATGTGTGTGTGTGCATTTGACCTCATGTGCTCCTGAGCTGCTGCTTTCTGAGTCTCTAACTACTGACGAACCCATGATTCCCGCGATCTTGGTTAAGCACGAGCACACACACACACACACACACACACACACACATACACACACACGTACACACACACACGCACGCACGCAGGATGGGCGGCCCCTTGGTAGGCCTGCTGCACAACCCTTCTGACCCTGCGTTGCTGCTCGTGCGCCAAGCAGATAACACCCTGCGCGTGGTGAACACCGCCACGATGAAGGTACGGGCGTTGAGACACAAAGCTTGTTCAAACCACACTGTCTGCCTCTGTGTTTAACGGGTGTGTGTGCTGTTTGCTGTGTGCCAAGCAGACGACACTGTGCGTGTGATGAGCACAGCCACAATGAAGGTACAGGTATTAATATGGTTGAGAAGATCTCAGCCACAATGAAGGTACAGATATTGATGTGATTGATAAGATGACAGCTACAATGAAAGTACAAATATTGATATGATTGAGAAGATGAAGCTTTGTGGGAAACTGTGTCTGTCTGTACTTTTACGTGCCAAGCAGAAGGCACGTGCCTCTACGGTGATGGGTCCTCCCTGCGCACACACACACACATACACACATACACACACACAACACTCACACATACATACACATGCACGCACACACACCTACATACACTTGCTCGCACACATATTAGTAAACACACACACAAAACACGCACACACACTCACACACAGTAATACACATACGCACGCACACAGGTGGAGTGCAGCATCTTGGGCGTGCGGCCCCGCCCCTCTAGCCTGTCTCCCCGTGCTGCTGCAGCCGCTACGTGCCTTCAGCCCATCACTGGCTTGCTGGCTCTGCCCACAGCAAACGCGACCCTGCAGTTGTTTGATGTGCATCGTCACCGTCATGTGGCACTGCTACAGGTGTGTGCGTGTGTCGGTGTGTGTCTAGGTGTCTGTGTGTGTTTGTGTGTGTGTGTATGTATGTCGGTGTGTGAACGTATGTGGTTGCGTTTGCGTTCAAACCGATTTAAGCACCAATCTTATAATCGGGTGGAAGGAGGTGTTAAACAATGACGATGTTTGACGCCTCCTGCATGGGCCGCATCTTGTTCTTCTAAAGTGACAATGGTCAATTTATTTTAGCTTGTAGTAGTAGTACTACCACAAAAACGAATATGCACGCACGCTCGCACACACACACACACACAAGCTTGTACGCACACACGTACACACATACGCACACACACGCGCACACGCACACACACATACACGCACACGTATACAAGCACGCACGCACGCATGCACCCATGCACGCACAGACACGCACGCAAACACATACACACGCGTAAACACAGATGGCTCCTCGTAATGTGGTAGCCCCCACTGCCGGCGCCAACGCCCAACCCAGCATTGGTTTGGGCTCCGATATGACGGACGCACAGGGTCTGGTTGAAATAGGCGCACAGGCCGGTAGGTTGAAAGGTTGAAATAGGCGCACAGGGTCTGGTTGAAAGGCCGGTAGGTTGAAAGGTTGAAATCGGCGCACAGGGTCTGGTTGAAAGGTTGGTAGGTTAAAAGGTTGAAATAGGCGCACAGGCCGGTAGGTTAAAAGGTTGAAATCAGCGCACGGGGTCTGGTTGGAAGGCCGGTAGGTTAAAGGGTTGAAATAGGCATAGACCGGTAGGCTCCGTGTGTTACCTTTTACCTTTTACACATGCACGTGTGGAGCTATGTGCCTGATGTGTGATCAGAAGCGTTAGCCAGAACCATATACCTGCACCGTGTGTGACCGTATGTGTGTTGATTTCCTTGCTAAAGGCACCGTATGTACACCGTGTGTATCTATAAATGAGTGGCTTTGGCCAACCCTAGCGAGCAGTGAGACACGCACGCACCTGAAAGACGCTACGTCACGTCGGGCGTGCCTGAAATGCGCGCGCACGCACACACACACACACACACACACACGTACAAATGCACACGTACACACATACACACAAGATGTTGTTTGTATGTTACACACATACACACAAGGTGTTGTTTGTACGTTACACACATACACACAAGGTGTTGTTTGTACGTTACACACATACACACAAGGTGTTGTTTGTACGTTACACACAGTACCTCACCATCTTGTGTGTGCTAGTACCTGTGTGGACGTGCGTGTGTCTGGAACATGCTGAAAAGGGCACCAAATGCAAACAGCTGGCTGGCAAAAGGCACGGACTGGACAGATGCGCAGGGCCTGTTAAAAATAGGTGCTCTAGCCAACAAGGGACTGTATGGTGTGTATGTGTTGTGGGTGGCTGTGTGTCTGTGTGTATGGATTGTGTGTGTGTATAAACAATAAGCATAGTCAGCCTCTTGCCTAAAGCAGCTGCCACAAGACTGGGAGATATTAGGCACTTATGGCCTGAAATGCGCTCTCAAGTTTGTGAGAGGCATTGTTCTGTATTGATTGTGGTTGATGGCACTAATAGATCACACACTTCAAAACACACACACATGTAGACACACACATAAACACACACACATAAACACAAACACAAGCACAAGCACCCACATGCACGCGTTCACACACACACACACACACACGCACACACACACACAAACACAGGTGTAGATGGAGGTGTGCTAGAGCCATGCGTGGTGCACTCTGCCTTTTCCAGGGACGGCAAAGCCCTGGTTACTGTGGAGGTTCGACCAGATGCAGGTGCGTGCGTTAGGAGTAAAGGAGAGAATGGAGCCACTCTGGGACTGCTCCTCCACAGAAAGTGTTGGCTGGTGTGTGTGTGAATGTGTGTGTGTGTGTATGTCTACCTGTCAGAAGAGAGCAAAACGTGATAAGAAACATACTGACATAGGTAGTGCAAACACATACAGTGATCAATAACCACACTAACATAAATACGTATGTAAGATGTCTGTAAACATAGTACAGTGCAACCACTCCTTATGTCAATGATACACACGTGCACACACATACGTATACACACACTGCAGGTTTCCTAACACATACATTTACACTCATCTTGCACACACGCATGCATATACACTAGACACTTCTTATCTTACACACACACACACACACACACACACGCGCACACACACACACACGCACATACACACACACACACACGCACACACACGCACATACACATACATACTGCAGGCCCCTACGGCTCCAGTGAGGCCGCTCTACGTTTCTGGGACAGCAACAGTGCTGCCGGCACTCGCAGCAGGGCTGCTGCACCATTCACCCTCAACACACGAGTGGATGAGCCCCACAGGTGTGGCTGGCTGCAAAGCACCACACCAGTGGTGTGTGTGTGCGTGCGTGCTTGCGTGTGTGTGTGCGTGCTCGTCTGTGTGTGTGCGCATAAACTATCATTTTGGTGTAGTACTGGGTTGTCTTTGTACAATTTGCACATGAAGACACACTCACGTACACGTACACACATTCACACATACATACATAGGGGAGGTGTGACCAGCGTGGCTTACCACCCAAGCAGTAACGTGGTAGCAACCACAGGAGGCAGTGTAGACCCAGGTGAGTGGATGTGTGTGTTTGTGTGTGCTTGTGTGTGTGTGTGCTTGTGCGTGTTAGAGACAAGTATGGTGGGTAATTGAAAGAGTTGGGTTATTAGAGTGTGGTTGGTAAAATCAGGAAAGGTGGAATGTTGTGTTATGTTAGTGCCATACATTGTCTATTGCATCCACAGCCAGGGAGTTGAAGGACGCATGATTGTTTGCGCAAGCTCAAGATCTGGGAACACAACCGTTCCAGCTTTGTCGGCATGCAAGCGCAGCCATAATCCATTTCGTCAACATTACCACGTCTTTCTTTCAACAACACAGCCATGCTCATTCTTTATTCACAGCATTACTGAGGCACTGGGGCCATGGAGGGGGCAAAGCTCATCATTTTGCAAACGTACACTCCCCATCTTTGTCGCAACGTACTCACAACATTTCCTTCTTAACACAACCCCCAAGTTTCGGAGCCACCGGGGGCATCCATGGAGTGGGAAAGGAGCATTTTTTCCAAACGTTCCCCCCCTTACCTTGATCATGACGTAATCACAATCAATTTAATTTCGGCAATGCCCACCAGGTTTCGGAGCCAGTGGGGCCATGGAAGGGGGGCCAAATGGCCCATGCGAGCTCAAGATTTGGGAGCAGATATCTGCACCCCGTAGGCCTGGCAGTAAGCTGGAGTCTCCCACGTGCTGGCGGTGCAGGTGTGTGTTGTGTGGGTGTGATGTGGGTGCGGAAGGACGGTGGTTTTGCTCTTGAAATGTGTGTGTGTGTGTGAGTGTGTGTGTGTGGTGGGGGTCGTTTTAGTGTGGGTGGGTGGGGTGTTTGTTGGTGGAGTTGGATACGGGTGAAAAGGGGGGGGGGGGTTGAAAGGGGGTTGAGTGTAGACTGAAAAAAGTTGGAGAGGTGATTTATTAATTAAGTTGCTCCAATTGCACCTTTCAATTCTTCTGTACGGATTTATGATATGAAGGTCCTTCAATGACAATCAACTGTGCGCAATTCACACCTGCACACGTACACACAATCCACATCTTTGCCCTCTATAACGATGCCTCCCTACTATAAGTCAGAGTACAAGCTCTTACCCCGATCCCTTACAGATTTCCACAAGGGCCTGCCTCTCACTGCCTGTGCCTTTCCTCCCCCGATGGCTCTCTCCTGGCTGTC
>Ga0307968_1002790_pt1 | contig 14582 bp, 18 predicted proteins | sample OrgLakmetagen650_FD_201834 | JGI IMG/M metagenome (GOLD analysis project Ga0307968, IMG submission 201834) | Saline water microbial communities from Organic Lake, Antarctica - #650 | ecosystem: Environmental > Aquatic > Non-marine Saline and Alkaline > Saline | place: Antarctica: Organic Lake... | reverse complement strand
AACCAACTTTCCCTTGTCACACTCAGGAAATACTGTCGTTGGCGCGCCTTTAGACAAAAGGTCTAAATTTCCATGATCGGTGTAGGCCGCAGGGTCACCCTCAAGCGCCTGGCGGCTGGCTTGCCAACCATTAAAGCTGGACTGTAATTGATCGCCGCTATACCTGCCGTCACATGCTATTAAAAAATCTAAAGGCTTAAATTTGCCTTTAGTCTTTGCCCAATCCTCAAACGCCTTTATGCTATCACTCATCAAAAATACTCCCGCTGAAACGCATCAATCTGTTTACCGTCCATGCTATCAGCCAGCGCAACATACCTATCTGTCAGCCAGTCGCGCCACACTTCGCCCATGTTAAAGTCAGGATCTGTCAGCGCAGAGAACAGGTAGCCTTCAAGCTGAGTGCTTTCCTCACCAAGCCATTCGGCAACCTGCCACGACAGCGTGTGATTGTCTTGCATGTATTCATCCATAAGCTGCTCGGCAAACTCTGAGCGGTACTTTTCCAAGGCGGCGTCTTCGTCTGCCAGTTCATCTACTAGCCCTTGGTAGTGGTCTAGAGTTTTTGTGTGGTTATCGGTCATTATTTTTCTCCTCTGGCTTCGGCAAGCGCCGCTTCACACCTCTGAATTTGCTCTCCATCCCCGTCATCGTTAAAGTCTGAGTGACGGTTTACCATTAGCAGCAGGCTCTCAAGTTGCCTGTAAAGTTTTGGAGCCGTTTCAATCAACGCCCGGTCAGCGTCGGCAAGCCCTTCCTCGCCAGCGTCGTCAGTAGTCGCAAACCAAGCGGCCCCGTCATCGCCCTCATTGCAGCTTTGAGGCACTAGGACTGGCGTGTCACCCGAGTAAAGACCAGACCATCCGCCGTTCCATTTGTCCTCGTGCCAATGCCAATTCCCCGGCGTAAACTTTGTGTCAGTCATTTGCATTCTCCATATCCTTGTAAAACAGGCCACCCATAAAGGCCGCCGCTATCAATGTGTATCTGTCTAAGCTCGCAGTAGTTAGCCTGCCTGCCGTCCAGGTCGTCTTGCGTATCTGTAACGCCTAGCACCAGAGCGATAACAACCACAGCCGCAAGCATGCTAATTGCTGATACTGGGCTTATGGGCGAAAAATTCTGTTGTGTTTTCATGGTTCACTTCCTCTTTAGCGTTGTGTTACCATATACTCTAATTGATTAACTGTAAACACATAAAAGGATAAAATTATGCGTCTTAAGGTTTATTTTTTACTGGCGCTCGCGCATTACTGTGGCGTTCAACAAGGGGCGCTACAGAAAGCCTCAGGACTCGGCGCTAACACCCTGAGCGTATGGAAGACCAACGACCGGCACCCCACTGTCGAAAGGTTCTATCGTGCTCAGTGCGCTTTAGTTCAGCTTGCAGGGCTGCCGGTGAAGTACAAAGATTTTGAAATCGAGGCGGTGGCGCGGATTGTAATTAAGTAGCCCCGAGGGGCTTTCTTTATCTGCCCGGCATCGTTCGCCGCTGGTAGTCATTTCGGCAAGGTGCGTCACAAAAAGCGCCCTTGTCTACAGGCTCATAACAGTTTCGACAGATGCCTGTGTAAGCATGTGGAATATTTTCCCGGCGGCAATTTTCCAATGATATCTGCAAGTTAGCCTCGATAATCTTGTCCGCTTCGTCAGCTTCATCAGCCACGGTATAGTTCCCTCGCTCGTTTAAACATGTTGCGCCTGGCCATTGCTTCGGGCGTATAGACAGACTTCTCAAACGATGCCAACAACTCTTCAGCCTTCAACCGGCTATCTTCTAGCTGTGCTTTGAGCGCCTGGGACTCTCGCTTGGCGTGGGTTAGTTTGTTGGATAGCTTTTGAGGTGACGTCATAAACAGATCCTTAGCGCCCCGAAGGGCGCACGTTAGACTAAATTCTGACCGGCATCAAAACAAAGTGGCCGTTTATTAAGCTGGATTTCATTTCGTTTATCTGTATTTCAACACTCGGCAAACCGCTGGCCATAACCGCATCAATCACATACTGATAATTGAACCCGGTTGTGATCTCTTTATCGCACTGCACATCACATGCTGCTTCGGCGTTGTCGTTTACAACCGATAGCGTATCAGTCGTAAATTCAAACCGGCCAATATCACGGCCTAGCTGGGCTGTTTTTAGTGCGGCAATAAGGTCATCTGCGTTAACGGTGGCTGTTGCGGCAAAATCTTTCTGCACAACTCTGCGCCAATCCGGGTATTTTCCAGACTGTAAGCTGGTGCTAAACCGCGCGCCCTTTTCATCAATAATCATTTGGTTATCGGATACAGACACGATGCCGTCCATAGCGGGCATCTGGCGAACGCTATCAGCCGGTATTGTAATGTCTGGCCCTTTATAATCTATCTCCCAAAAAGCCATGCGGTGACCGTCTGTGGCCACTGCAAAGCCTTCTGTTAAATGGATGCCATTCAGCATTGGGCGCACGTCTTTCTGCGGCATTGCGTGTGACACTATGGCGATTGCTTCCGCCAACTGCCCAGACGTTAGCGTGGTAGATGTAGCGTCCTCGTAATCCGGCTGCGGAAAGTTACCGAACGGCATAGACTCAAGTTTCAGCTTGCTACGGCCTTGCTTAATCTGGCCTTCGGTAATCTCAATTGGCCCGGACTTCATGCCAGCAACCGCTCGCGCTAGCTTTTGCGCTTCGATAGTACACTTACCGGGATCGCCGGTTGCCTGCACAGATTCCGAGTATGTGCGCACGCCATCGTTGGCGGTAATTGTTAGCGTATCACCGTCAAAATCTAATGCAACGTGTGTGAATATAGGCATTGTGCTTTTTTGTGGCGCGACTTTTGCCGCGCGTTTCATGGTTGCGCTTATGTCTGATTTTTCGATTATAATTTTCATGTTTATCCTTAAAATAGTTCGTATTGTGATTCTTTAGCTGCCTCAAGATTGCGCAGTGCCAACTTAAAATAGGATTCTTTTAGCTCTGCGCCGATAAACTTTCGGCCTGCCTTTAGTGACATATAGCCTTCACTGCCAATGCCCATGAACGGGCTCCAGACGATCTCTCCTGGGTTGCTCCAAAGCTGCAAACATCTCTGTATAACGCCAAGCTGCAACGGGCATATGTGACGTTCGTCGTCGCTGTCCCGGCCTTCTCGAAAGTTCAGCGTATCGGTCTGGTTTATGTCAGACCATATCGGGCTGGCATAGCGCTGCCATACATCGACGCTGGTGTTGTGGCTGTCATCCTGCACGGTCCATCCTTCGCGTTCGTCGTTCCAAACGTGACGCTTAAAGCCAGGCGCGGGCTCAGTGCCAACGTAGTATTTAAACGCACCACTGACAGGCTCAGAATTAGCGCCAGGCTTGCGCATCATTACCATGCTGTCTGGAATGCCCATGCGGCTCATGGCGCTGTCTTTCTTGATTGTTTTGTGCAGTAATCCCAGTGCTTTTGTGCGCTGCATTGCAACAACGGGATCTTTCCAGATCACAACTTCGGAGTGATAAATAAAACCGGCGTTCTGGTACTCGCGGATAATCTCCCCGCGAAAATCACGGATACCGATAAACCCGTCATTCTGCTTGCTGGTTGGCAAGTTCATGCAGTGAATAGCAACGATACGCCCCGGCTTCATCACTCGGAATTGCTCGCGAATCAGGTATAGATACTGCTGCCAGAACTCCCCGCTGTCTTTGCTGTTTCCCATATCCCGGTCGCTGTTGCTGTAGGTGTATAACGACTCAAACGGCGGGCTGAATATTGAAAAGTGTACCGAGTTATCTGGTAAACCTGCGGCCATTTCTACGGTATCCGCGTGGTAGACTGCGTAGTTTTCGTTCATTACCTGATCTATTACATTAGCCATTCTGGAATCCCCATCTGTGTATTTGCTTCGTATTCTGTTTTTTCGGTAGCGGCGCTGAATATTTCTTTATCCATCATGGTTTTCATGTGATTAACCATTGAAGCGCCTAGCTCTTGGTTGTTTTTGTCTTTCTTCATAATGTTTTCAATAACCGCGCCCTCGGTGTCTGCGCTTACAACGTGGACGTGAACTTCATTCAATTGACCAAACCTCCAGCATCGGCGTATAGCCTGGTAGTACGCCTCCCATGAATCGGAAAGGCCCACAAATATCATCTGATGGCAGTTTTGGAAGTTCATTCCGAACCCGGCGATTTTTGGCTTGGAGACCATGACCCGCACGTCGCTTCTAGCAAAGCCAACAAGCGAGTCTGCTTTATGGTCTGGCTTGTCGCTTCCCTTCACCTCCACTGCGTCGGTAATGGACTTTTTGAGCCGATCTGATTCGTCGTTCAAGTTGCACCAGATAAGAACCTGGCCTTCCATACTATTTGCCAGCTCAGCCGCTACGGCTACGCGGGCATCTACTGAGTCTTTGCGTGCCTTATTGCGATCTTGCAAACCCTGAGCCGGCTCAACAAACAGCGCATCTTCTGGCGTAGTCTCGACAACGTGCGAGTGATAGTGAAGTTTCGGCAGTACGTGGCGTGACCCATCAAAGCCAAGGTCAGTCGGACTTCTGATAACCGCTGCCCAGGTTGCCATCCATTCAAAGAACCGGCTCTGGCCGTGGCCTTTTAGCCGCCACTTTGAAACGTCCCCGCCGTCGTGGATGAAGAACATGGCCAGCATTTCAATTTGCGACATTATGCCTAAAAATTCAGCCTGCGTGCCAAGCTCCATGAAATCGTTAGGGCTGGGTGTTGCAGTGCAACTGAGCCGGTACTTAATGGACATGCCGAAGTCTGTAATTTCTTGCCGACGCTTTCCCTGCATCCCTTTTAAGATGCTGGATTCGTCTATAACAATTCCCTGAAACACGTCGGGGTCAAACTTATGGATCTGCTCGTAATTTGTGATGACAATGTTGGGGCCAAAAAACGCCGCGCCGGGATTGGCCTTCTCGACGTTTATTCCGTATTTCTTGCCTTCGTCTATCGTCTGCAATGACACTGCCAGCGGTGCCAGGATAATGACGGGGCCGCCGGTATGCTTGGCCACCTGGTCAGCCCACGCCAACTGCATGATGGTTTTGCCTAGCCCGGTATCTGCAAACAGTGCTGCCTTGCCGCGCTTGCATGCCCATCTTACCAATGGCTCTTGATAGTCAAAAAGCGGGTATGGCAGCACTTCGGGGCAAGAAAAACCGGCGTCTACATGCCGGAATGACTTTTGCTCAATGAATGATTGATAGCTGCTCACTCTCCACACTCCAGCTCAATAGCCCGCTGCAAACTAACAATAGCTTCACGCCGATCTTGAATGCCGTCCTTAGAGCCGCGCTGGCCAGGTTTCAACATTTTCTTGAGCGCATGCTGGTCGGCTGGATTGGTGATTCTGTATGCAACCAGGATATCGTACACATCCGTTAGTTTGCCGTTGATTAGAACGTGGTATTTGCTAGCGGGTTCGTCATAGTGCTCACCCGTCGGCCCGATAGAATCCATACGTTTTTCTGCCTCGGCCCAGGCCTCTTCTTCATCGGGGCTGCTGAATGTACTGTTAGCCGAATCCTGTTTGCACTCTCTTTCAAAAGCATCTATTGGGCTTTCTTCTTCTGCATAGTCAAGGGGACTTTCGTGGCAGCTGTCGGTCTTGCTCATATATAACTCATCGTGGGCGGCTTGCCAGTCTTCTCTACTGCACCCTTGGCCGTAATTGAATCGCGGCCACTCAGCACCCTCCCCGCCATCCCCCTCAAATATCCAAGAACAGTGAGTGTAGTCGCCTCTCCAGTAAGGTAATTTTTCAGCTAAGAACTGTGCATAAGATAATCTTTCAGCTAAGAGCTGCGCGTTAGCTTTAGTGCTGGGCTCGCCTTGCTTAGACATCTCATCTCGGGCGGCTTGCCATTGGGCGCGGGTGAATCCTTCCCAATGTGGGAAGCGGTTTTGGTCAAACCAATGAGGACCATAAGGCTGCCTTGCGATTCGGTCCAGCTTGTTGTGCCATTCTGTTACATTCTCTGCTAACCATTTCAAATCTTCGTGCATTGTTAGCTTCTCCTTTTCTTCTTCTAGCTCATCTCTGGCGGCCTGCCACTGGGGGCGGGTGAAAACATTACATGGCCCCCAAATGTTTTTAAAATTAGGTGTTGCATTGAAATTTATATAGAATGCTTTACCTTTTTTCTTAACGATCAGATAATCAGGATCATCCATAGCCCACTGAGGCTCATTCTCTGCCAACCATCTCAAGTCTTCGTTCATCTCACTGCTCCTTTTCGTTATTCGTGCGTTAACAATAAACCGTTGCTGCGTTATTGTAAACCCTTGCGGCGTAATTTATATAGCCTTAGTGCTTCGGTTTCTATAAGCCCGCGAACACTATCCGGCTCGCTTTCCAGCTTGGCCCGCTTGGCCTCCTTGGTGGGCTCTGCCAGCACTGCGCAGGCGCGGGCGTAGATGGGCAGGCGTATGGCGGACTGCAAAGCTACGGGCAAAAAGTTATAGTCTGCCGTTCCAGCCATCACCTGGCTGATTAAATCCGTTGGCTTATCCAATCTTCTAATGCCTCCATAGCCGCTTTCCACCCTAGTGCCACACACGCAAACCCACCCGCATCGTGTACGGCTTTCAGGTACTCCACTTGGCCCGGTTGCCACTTGCTTTTTGTGTGGTCTTGGCGCTTCATTTCCGCGCAGAACCCCAACGGTAAAACTATGTCAGGCGCGCCTGGGACCATGCCTAATGCCTTATCTATGGCCAAACCGTTAAACTGCTTACCCTTCCTCTTGGCCTCGTTCTTTGGGTGCAGTGCCAGCTTGCCATAGGTGTCAGGGTACCGGCGGCGAAGCTCTGCGAAGAACGTGATCTGTTCGGCGCTTTCTGGGGGGCATGGGCCGCGGTACTGCGTGTTGCCGTAGACTTTAAGCCATGGTGGCATTTTCATAATAGAGCCTCATCGGCTTGCAGGTTATGCCCTAAAGGGCGAGTAAATCCGTTTTTCCTGTCCCTGTAATAAGTGATCGTTTTTGGTTGTTCGCCTTTTTCTAAAAACTTCAAAAAGGTTTCAATGTCTGGCGCAACGTGACCTTTATAAACTGCTTTGTTTAGACCTTCCCATGCAGATATGGCCTCTCTTGCTTTGCTTTCTGGCGTATACCAGACCTTAAACTTTCGGTATTCAGTCTCGTAATGGCAAAGTAAAGTTTCATTGCCGGCAGCGCTCATTGTTTTTTGTGCTTTCCAGTTGACCACGGCGTCAGTGCTGGCAAGGTAAGGATCTTTTTTGATGCGCTGGAACTCTTGCCGTAGTTTTTCATTCGGGTCTACGATCTCGCATTTGCAAGCCGCACAAAAACGCGCCGCAATGTCGTTTGGCTCTTCACACTCTGGGCATTCTTTAAATGTCCACCTGTAGCTGCAACGCTCATACACGCCGCGCTCTGAAACAGAAATCTCTTGGCCGTTGCATCGCCTGCCAAAATGCGCAGGCATTGGCCCGAAGTCTGTTTGTATTCTGTTTCCCTGAAGATCCGTAAAGTAACCGTTATCATCAACCTGCAAACCGTCAAAGTTTGGCCGTGCTGTAAAATCATTTGAGTAATAGCAGTGCGGGCACTCCGCTTGCAGCGATTGCGCCTCACCATCGCCGCCTTTAACTCTGATAACGGGCTTAAACAGATCGCCGGCCAAGCCATGCCGGTCTATGTTGTCTGCGTAATCCAAAATCAAACAGTCGTCTTTGCTTTCGTCAACTCTTAATCCCCGGCCAATAATCTGTTGCAGTAGCCCTGGCGACTCAGTGGCGCGAAGTACAGCAATGACGCTAACGTGGGCAGCATCGAACCCAGTGGTTAGTGTTCCTACACTCACAAGATATTTAAACCGCTTGGCTTTGAACCCGGCCACTAGGTCATGTCTTTCTTTTTTGCCCATGTTCACAGTTCCGCCTAACATCATGCTATTTTCTTTCGGTAATGATTCCATGCACTCTTTAGCGTGCGACACAGTAGCGGCGAATATCATCACTCCTTGCCGCCCGTAGGCGTGCTGAACAACGTCTGCAACTATCGCGGCTGTTAGTCTGCCTTTGCCCTCAAATACTTGCTCAACCTCTCGTGCGTCGAACTGGCCACGGCTGTTTGTTTGCAAGCCCGAAGCGTCATAGCTTGCGGCAAGGTCTGGGTCAGCGTGGGCCGGCGTCAAGAATCCTTGATCTAGCAGTGTGCGTGTTTGAATACGATAAAGGAGCGTATTGAAATAAGGCTCTTTGGCTTCTAGCTCGGGGACAAAAGATCCGTCCGGTTCGTACTGGTAGATGTATCCGGTTGTTGTACGGTATGGGGTCCCAGTCATTCCGATAACGCGCAAATTTTTGTTTGCTTTGCGCATCTGTTCAATAATGAAACGAATGGTAGGCGTGTTGGTGTGTGCTTCGTCTAAGATCACCGCGCCGAACTGATCACCAAAGCGGCTTAGGCTGTTTTTTACAGTGCCAGGCGTAGCATAAACAACAGGGTAACGCATACATTTTGAGCCGGCTGCGGCGCTGAATATGCTGGCTTGGTTGCCGGTAAGCAAATATTTCTCGTGATTCTGTTGGGTAAGCTCTTTTGACGGCTGCAAGCACAGTACTCGCTTTCCGCTTGTCTGGTGTACCCAGTCGGCTATAGCTGCGCAGATATATGATTTGCCCGCGCCAGTGGCTAACTCTAAAAGGCCGGGCATAATGCACTTTTTCATCCACTGAGTTGCAGCGTCTACGGCGGATTGTTGATATGGTCTTAGTTTCATTGCAGAACCTCAGTCCAAGGGAGTCTAAAAAGGGCGCGGCAGGCAGTGACTAGCTGCTTTTCACCTGGCCGGGCTATCCGCGCGGGGTTAGTTTATCAGGAAAGCTTCCAATACTCGCTAGGCTTTCCGGTATACGGCACAAGGTCTAAGCCCTTCAAGTGCTCTTTGACCACCTTCGCATAAGCAACAGAGCCTTTTCGCTCAACCAAAGTTAACTTTCTACCGCACACCAAAGAGTTTCTTTCTTTGCTGATCTTCACAATCTCAGAAAGAACTTCTTTTTTGCGTGCCGTTGAATCGTCAATCGTTGCGCACAACTGGTCGTATTCATCTAACAGGCTTTTCGCCGTGACTGTGTTGATTTCTTTGTGCTTGTCTTCAAGGTGTACAGGGTTTTCCAGTTCGTTAATGTATCGGTGATAAAAATCAAGCAGCACCGGCAAGTTGTCAGAAAACCATTTCGGGTCATACTCAATGCGTTCTAAGCTATCGCCGTGTTTTGCCCACTGGTAAAAGTCGCACCACTGGCGCTCTGAGCACGCCATTTCCATTTGCACCTGGGCAAAGTAGTGGGGCTGGTCTGCACACAACTTAAACTCTGGCGGGTTTTTGTTGCGCTGTCCAAACGGACATTTAACCTCCACAGCGCCGTCATTATTAACAAACCCGTCAGGGCTTGCGCCTAGCCAGTCGTGGTGTGGGTGAGCGTGAAACCCGGTATCATCAACCATGTTTCCGCTTAAAGACATATAGTCTAATGTCGCAAGCGGCTCATGCAATTTGCCGTGTTCCGTCGCTATGTTTCCGGTAAACTCAGACTCTGCGCCGTGATACTCCCGCACCATGTGGCGAATTAAGTCTTCTGGTGTTTTCCATGGATTGACGCCTAAAGCAGCGCCAATGTTTGAGCCTGTCAGTTTTCCCTTGCGGGCCTTGAACCATTCTTCGGATCGCTGTTCCATTTTGTTCTTCCTCATTGGGTAGGGTTGGGGCGCGCTGCGCCCCTGCTATTTCTAAAAGGGAATATTATCATCGAATGTATCAACTTCATCGGCTACCGGATCAGGCTTCGGAGCCGGCGCTGCAGGCTTCATCTTTGCCGCCGCGCCTTTTGCCGGCGCAACTGCACTAATCCAGTTACCGCGCTTGCGGTCTTCTTTTGGGATCACTTGGCCGTTGTCGTCTTTGTCAAGCTCCCAGATCTGAACCTTGATAGCCATAACCTTGCCCACCAGCGCGGTCATAAGATCTGTGTCGCTTGGCTCACCTTGTACTTTCATAAGCTTACCGCCAGCGTTCTGATCAACTGCGGCCAGCATACGCTTGGCTTTGTCTGCGGTTGCTTGAGGATCTTTGTCGCGGCTGGTGCCAAACACTTTTACCTTTTGAAAGATCACCCGCTTAGAAAATTCGTCAGGCTTCATCACGCGCCATTTCAGGCTAATAAACCGGTCTTCGTTGTATTCATCCCATTTCGCCTCTTCTATGGCCGCAATGCACCCTGTGTTGCCTGGGATTGGCTCAATATTACCGCCACCCATTTCGAATGCGCCGTCGTTTTCTACTGATGATCCGTCGTTAAGGTTCCAGAATGACATAATTAAACTTCCTCATTGGTTACAGGTGCGGATTTTCCGCCATTAAAAAATGGAACTAAGGCCAGCAATGGGTTTTGCTCTTTTTCTACGTCGATTTCTTCGGGTAAGCTGTAGCGGTTTTTTGCATCAACATAGCCAATAGTGCCGTCGCTGCTAGTGATCAAAACGCGCTCGCCGGTATTGGTAACGCGCCCATACTTTGTGGTTTGGCCTTTTTTGTTTTGCTCATGGCCCATAACAAACTCGCGGGCCTTGAGGTACAAAACGGCGTCGCTTGAACTTATGTAGACTTGTCGAGCTTTTTCTGGCATATCCATGCTATATGCGGTGTACTCCCCCGCTTCCGGTCGGTTCTTCATTTTCACTACACCGGTATGAGACAAGAAAATAACGGTAATTCCTTTGCGCCGGAGGTGTTCGCAGGCTTGCCGGATCTTTACATGCATCCCGGCTACCACCAAAAAACCTTTATGAAAACCGCCTGCGGCTTCGCCAATGTTGTCAGCACCTTGCGGGTCAAACTCCACTACTTCGGTTTCAAAAAGCGAGTTCATGGATGTTATCGTGTCAATCACAACGGTTTTGAAAGAGTGCTCTGCGGTGATAAGTTCTCGCAGTTGGTCAATAATAACCTCGCTCGGGCGTATTTTTCGCTTCAAATTAGGCGCGGGGATTGCCGGGAAAAACTGTGGCTGCTTATCCTCTGGCCAAGTCTCGAAAACAGTCGAAGCGTTCTCTGCCTGAATGAAAATAGGAGCCGGAAACAGTGCGGCAATGGTAGACTTGCCGACGCCTGGGAAACCTACGATTGTCAAAACCGGCGCTTGCGGTTCTGCTTTTTTTGCCTTCTCTAAATAGCTCATCTTGTTTCGCCTCATTGGGTGTTTGTCGTTATTACGGTTGCTAGATTAATCCGTTGCGGTTACTATGTCAACACCGAATACGAACACTTAGGATTAAAAATTATGACAACCGAAGAAGCTAAAAAATATTTTGGTGGAATTAAAGGTCTAGCGACTGCGATAGACGTTTGGCCGCATGTCATATACCGGTGGGGAAAGTTTCCACCTATGCCCCGCCAGTATGAGCTTGAGGTGAAGAGTGGAGGAAAGCTGAAAGCGGAGCCTGAAAATGATAAATGAAATTCACGACTATATAGAGGGAGGCTTTCGAGTCTTCGGGCTAAACGGCGTTACTAAAGGCGTGTGCGATTGCGGAGATAAAAAGTGTACGGCGTTGTTCAAGCATCCTGTGATTAGTAACTGGCAAAGCGTCCCGCATTGGTCTGATGAGCAGATAGACACCTTCGACCAGCTTGGCCACTTCGATACCGGCTTTGGTGTACTTTGCGCCGGCTTCCTGGTAATTGACGTAGACGCACGAAACGGCGGCGTCGATTCGTTCAAGAAATTGTGTGAAAACATCCCGGAATGCGCTGACTCTAAGTTTGTCGTCGATACAGGCTCAGGTGGTGGAAGCCAGCATCATTATTTTATGATGACAGAAAGCATATCTTTGTCGCAGAATTTAGACGCCTACCCAGGCGTTGACCTAAAATCTTCAGGGTTCGTTGTTGGTTCAGGATCCAGCCACGCAAGCGGCTCTGACTATGAAACGGTTAAGGGTTTTCCTCAAGATGTGCAACCGGCACCTGCTGAGCTGATCGAGCTGCTACGCAAGCCAAAGTTTCACAGGGTTACAGCAGACGGAGGGGAAGTTGACGTAGACCAAGCTCAGATTGCTTTGTTGCTCACGTTTATTTCACCGAATACCAACTACGAAACATGGGTAAAGATCGGCATGGCTACCCACCATTGCACAGGCGGGGCAGGTTTAGATCTTTGGAGCGATTGGAGTGCTACGGGTGAAGACTACCCTGGCCATGAGCCTTTGGCACGCCACTGGCACAGCTTCGGAAAAACATTAAACCCGGCTGGTTACGGCACGTTGCTGCATCACGCACGGGACGGAGGCTATACAGAAGATGTGACGTTCGAGTACAAAGGCGAACCACTGCCCGCTGACTTAGACACAACGGGCATAGACCTAAAGCGCCCGCCAGGATACATCGGAGAACTTACCGCATGGATAAACAGCCAATGCCTGTATCCGCGTGAAAACTTGGCCGTTGCCGCTGCCCTGTGTGCCGTTTCTGGGCTTGCTGGAATGCGTTTCATAGATGAGCTTGATGACATGAGCGCTAACATCATAGCGTTCTGTGTGGCAGGTTCAGGCACGGGTAAGGAGGCAGTACAGCAAGCTTACCTAAAGATTATGCGGGCCGCGTCTACGCAAGGGGCAGTTCACGGCGGGTTTAAGTCTGAACAAGAGCTTATGCGCAACCTTCTCCGCCACCAAGCCGCATTTTACAGCGTCGACGAACTTGGCCTTGTGCTTAGAAAACTGGAAAACGCCAGCAAACGCGGCGGCGCGTCTTATCTTGAGGGCATTATTGGGCTGGTCATGTCTGTTTACTCAAAAGCTAACGGCTACCTGCCAATCACTGGCGACCTTAAAGAAGAGATCCGGGAAACCATTGGGCGCGACTTGGCCAAGGTTGAAAAGAAAATAAACGACCTTCCTAAAGACAGCAGCCATGACATAAAGCTTGGCAAGCTGGAAGAGCTACGCGAACAGCACAGGGAATCACTAGATAAGATTGATGACGGCTTAGATAGCCCCTACTTGACTATTTTGGGCTACACCACACCTGTTACCTTTAACGAGTCCATGAGCTTTGAACAGGCCACAAACGGCTTTATGGCGCGGGCCATGATCTTTGACGACCTGGAAACAAACCCGAAGAGAAAAAAGAAGTTCAAAAAGCAGGCCATGAGCGAGGCGTTGGAAAACTCCATACGAAACCTTTATGCGCCGGGCGTGTTTGATGTTTTGGACACTGGCGGGCGCATTGGCTTTACAGGATTAAAAACCGTTGTGCCTACAGACCCGGACGCGGTGGATCTTTTAGAGCAAGTATATGAGACGTTCCACGCGCTTGCTGACGAGCACAAGGGCAACACAGGTTTGGAGGCGATACCCAGGCGCGGCTATGAGCTTGCAGCCAAAGTGTCTTTGATCCTAGCGCTGCCAGGTGGTATCCGAACCACTGAACATGTTAAGTGGGCGTTTGCTTTGGCCATGAAAGATGTGGACAGGAAGATCAAGCTGGCCTATTCGAGCGAAAAACCGGAAGAGTCTGACGGCTTGGCGGCTAAGGTTTTGTCACTGGTTGACAGTGACCACGGCGAAACGCTCGGGGTTTTATCCAACAGGATGCGCGGAACTCCGAAAAAGCAGCTTGAAGAATTGCTTTTAAAGATGGTGTCGAAAGGCTTGGTAAGGTCTGAAGAAACCACTCACAAGGTCAATAAAAAAATCATCACAAAATATTATGCTCCCTACTGAAAAAAGAGTAAGGTGTTGTTGTTGATCTGGTTTTAGGAATTACGAAGGCTTTAAATACCGTTACTTAGTTACCATTTACTAAGTAACGAAGCCAATCACAGCAAGGCTTACAGGGCAACTTAGTTAAAATAGTAACTTACACCAGAGACTCTTTAAAACCTCCTTAATTGGGGGTTTTCTAGTTTTTAGGATGTAGGGAATGGTGTATGTTACTACTCTACTATAATATCTCTTACTAATAATAATAAAAGATATAGAAATCAAACCATTACAATACGAATGATTATTCCTGTTGTTTAGTAAAGTAAAATAAGTTAACTAAGTTACGGTATCCTTCGTTTTCTGGCGGTTTTGTGCACAAACCCCTTGCACCCACCCAAATCTGTGTTATTATTAAACCATCAAAGCAGACCACAAAAAAAGGAAATTAACATGAGCAAGTACGCAGCAGCCGAATCAATCAAAGCTCAGATAGCCAAGCTAGAAACCCTTTTCGACAAAATGGTCGATGGCGTGATCGAAGCAACAGACGCGCAACAGCAAACAGTAATCGACCGGCTGGATACGCTTGGCGAAATGTTGAGCAACGAGCTGGCAGGCATACCGACTCAGTGGGGCGTTGCTTGAGTAACATCACCTGGGGCGTTTGCCGCGCCCCTGACGGCTCACCGCTTCGCACGGTGTTTTGCTTAGATTGCCGTGAAGTGTTCGGGCGATACTTAACTGGGATAGATCATATGGACGTATTGGACCAAGCGCAGTCGACACATAGCTGCCCAGGCTGCAACCGTAAACTGCCACTGCATCTGAATATACACGTGGCCGAGCTGGAAT
>Ga0307968_1002788_pt1 | contig 14587 bp, 22 predicted proteins | sample OrgLakmetagen650_FD_201834 | JGI IMG/M metagenome (GOLD analysis project Ga0307968, IMG submission 201834) | Saline water microbial communities from Organic Lake, Antarctica - #650 | ecosystem: Environmental > Aquatic > Non-marine Saline and Alkaline > Saline | place: Antarctica: Organic Lake... | reverse complement strand
CACACACACACACACACACGCACGCACACACACACACACACACACACACACACGCACACACACATACACACACGCACTCACACACGCGCACACATACGCAGCTCACCAATGACGCAGAGACCGCAGCTGCACACGCGCCTCACATCACGGCCATCCAGCTCACATGTAACGCAGCCAAGTTGGGCCACTTGCCCCCATTGGTCATGTCCTTCCATGAATTGAGGCGGTTGTGCATTAGCAATGCTTCAATCATACACCTACCGTTCAACCTGCCAGCCCTCCAAAACCTCGAGGTGCTTGACAAGTTCAGTGCTGTACGAATCTGTACCTCATTTGCACGTGTCGCTTGCATTTGCTTCAGAGAAGGAGGGCTCAGAATGGTAACTCAGAACTGACACAATCTACACTTAAAGCAAATCGAAACAACAGTCACGATGTTGCCCCCGACTCAATTGTGCGCACCCAACAAATCCCCCCACAGGAGCTGCAGCTGTCACGCAACAGCATCATGAGCGTGCCCTATGAGGTGGGGGCCATCAGCTCCTTGAAATCGCTAGACCTATCACACAACCAGATCAGCCTGGTCCCAAACACGCTCTGCCGTCTGACCAACCTCACGTCTCTCAACCTGATGGGCAACTCCCTGAGCAAACTCCCTGAGGACATCGGCAACCTGGCAGAATTAAGGTGCGGGTTCCCTTCATAAAAGAGAAAAACAGCTGCATAAGCAGTGAAAAACTACTCCCCACAAGGTGAGAGTGCTACTCGCCAGGTTCCATTCACTTTCGTGAAGGAATTTTAAGAAGGCTTTCTTAACGAAATGGGTACCTCAATGCCACCCACATTCAAACAGCATGTAACGTGTACCCATTCAAACAGCAAGTAATGTGTACCCGTTCAAACAGCATGTAACGTGTACCCATTCAAACAGCATGTAACGTGTACCCATTCAAACAGCATGTCACGTGTACCCATTCAAACAGTTCAAACAGCATGTAACGTGTGCCCATTTAAACAGCATGTAACGTGTACCCATTCGAACAGCATGTAACGTGTACCCGTTCGAACAGTTCAAACAGCATGTAACGTGTACCCATTCAAACAGCATGTAACGTGTGCCCATTCAAACAGCATGTAACGTGTACCCATTCAAACAGCATGTCACGTGTACCCATTGAGAGCAGCGATGGTTGCAGCGTGAGATGCTTGGACACACCTGCGTTCTTGTAAGATTGTGATAAAGAGATTTTGCCACAGTTCACGCGTATTTAGGTTTTATCAAATTGTTGATCTTACCGGACTGTTGATATACTGAGCTTATAGTTGATGTGCTTCCCCTGATCTAGATTTACTTTCGATTACCGGTGCTGCACTCCACAAACAGCAAATGTATAGAGTTGGTCAGAAACATATATGTACAGTGTATATACGGTATTGTTGGGAGGGAAATCACCAAATATACGGTCATATACAGTGTGTGTATATATATACGGTCATATAGTCATAAACGGTGTATAAATATATATATATGTGTTTCTGGCCAACCCTACAAACGTCCGCTCCTCAGTGTGCGTGCCTCTCTGCCTGGCTACCCAGATAGCTTTTGCGTACACTGTCATGGCTGAACACGAAATGTAACCGTGCTGCGTACAGCTGTGGTCAGCGTGGCAGCTGCCATGCTGTGTACAGCAGCTGCTTTGCTGTGCTGTGTACAGCTGTGGTCAGCGTGGCAGCTGCCGTGCTGTGTACAGCAGCTGCTGTGCTGTGTACAGCAGCTGCCGTGCTGTGTACAGCTGTGGTCAGCGTGGCAGCTGCTGAGAACCCACTGCATGTTTCAAATATTGCAATCATGACCACCCCGTAGCAATCACCATGAGGGTAGCAGCAGGGGGTGCTCCACTCATGAATCTTATAATATTGGAGACATTCAGCTGCAGTTTGCTTACAGTAATCTAAACAAAGCGCCCATGTGCCTCCCGCTTGAAAATCTGTAAGTTGTCTATTTCTACCGCCATGGTGCTAGCTGGGGCTGTGAAATGAATGTGCCTGCAAACCACAGATCATACACGCAATTCTTGAGTGATCCCTACCTTTTTGCACGCGTGCATGTGTGTGCAACCTCAGAATATTAGGCCTGAAGAGCAACAAGCTGACCACACTGCCCGCCTCGTTCACACGCCTGAATTCCCTGGTGGAGTTGTTCGTAACCGACAACCAACTGACAACCTTGCCTGAAGGTACAGTATGCCTTTGCAGATTCAATAGGGCCTTTTTGACTGTAGCGGTTGGTTTCCTACTGCTGCATTGCTCCCCATGTGCCTTAGCAGATTCAATAGGGCCTTTTTGATTGTAGTGGCTGGATTTCAACTGCTGCATTGCTCCCCAACATACTGCGCATTTCTAAAACTCATGCATTCACAACTGTATATACACCTTGCCTGAAGGCACGTTTCTAACACTCGCGCATTCACAACCGTATGTACACCTTGCCTGAAGGCTCTTATCTAACACTCGTGCATTCACAACCGTGCGTACACCTTGCCTGAAGGCACGTTTTAAACACTGCATTCGCAACCGTACGTACACCTTGCCTGAAGGCGCATTCTAACACTCGTGCATTCACAACCGTACGTACACCTTGCCTGAAGGCACGTTCTTAACACTCATGCATTCACAACCGTACGTACACCTTGCCTGAAGGCTCATATCTAACACTCGTGCATTCACAACCGTGCGTACACCTTGCCTGAAGGCACGTTTTAAACACTGCATTCGCAACCGTACGTACACCTTGCCTGAAGGCGCATTCTAACACTCGTGCATTCACAACCGTACGTACACCTTGCCTGAAGGCACGTTCTTAACACTCATGCATTCACAACCGTACGTACACCTTGCCTGAAGGCACGTTTTTAACACTCATGCATTCACAACCGTACGTACACCTTTCCTGAAGGCTCATATCTAACACTTGTGCATTCACAACCGTACGTACACCTTGCCTGAAGGCACGTTTCTAACACTCGTGCATTTACAACCTACGTACACCTTGCCTGAAGGCACGTTTCTAACACTCGTGCATTTACAACCTACGTACACCTTGCCTGAAGGCACGTTTTTAACACTCGTGCAATCACAACCGTACGTACACCTTGCCTGAAGGCGCATTTCTAACACTCGTGCATTCACAACCGTGCGTACACCTTGCCTGAAGGCACGGTTTTAGAACTCGTGCATTCACAACCGTGCGTACACCTTGCCTGGAGGCATAGTGTGCTTGCTACTAGAGGATGGGGCCAAGAGCTGAGTTGCTGCCCAATGAGCTGCCCTTAAACACCCTTGCGCGTTCACACACACACACACACACACACACACACACATACACACACAATACACACACAACACAACACACACAGAGACAGACAGATGGATAGACACACACACCTGGTTTACTTCCTGACAAGCAGACACACAAAGTGACTATGCCATTGCTCAACAGCATCGTACCCACCCAAGCAAAGCACTTGTGGCATGTGCATACACCCAACACAGTTGTGAGATGTGCTGTGACATGAAATTACGTGTCTTGCAAAGAAGAGAGTCAGTCCTGTAGGACGCGTTAGCAATGTTTCAAGTGCATGCATATACTCTACCTTCCCAGTGACGTGCACTTGATGCGAATCATTGCCCTCCTTTAAATGCATATACCTAGGGTTGGCCAGAAGCATACATTTATAGATACCATACAAAGGTATATACGGTGTATATACGGTATTTGTGGCAGGGAAATCACCATACATACGGTCATATACGGTGTGAATATACGATTCTGGCCAACCCTACATACCTGCTGCCTAGATCCCAAGTCAATCTTTTGATGATTCAGCAAGCACTGAACGCACACCATACCAATTGCAAAAGCACACACGCCCTAAGAATGCACTACAAGTACTTTACCACACAGCCACAAAGGCTGTTGTTAGAGCCCATTCACTCCCTTGGTCAAGCTCAAGACGCAAGGCGGCTTGTCCTACACAGCATGAAACGCGTACAATTGCATTCACTTTCTTGGTCAAGCTCAAGCCGCCTTGCAATTTGTCCCACACATTATGAAATGTAAACAATTGCATTCACTTCCTTGGTCAAGCTCAAACCACCTTGCATCGTGTCCTACACATTCTGAAAAGTGAGCAATTGCAATCGTGCCCCTCAGAGAACGCGACCACAATGTCGTGGTGCCCACAGGTACTGGAACACCCTCATCCTTCGTCAAGCTGCAAGCTTTCTTGCATGGCCTTGCATTTCACACATATTGAAATCCCTTTGTGCACACGTGCACACCAAAGAAAGCTGCTACGTCGTCGTGGTGCTTGCAGGCTTTGGAGCCCTCACATCCTTGGTCAAGCTGCAAGCGAGCTTTAACAGCCTGCAGCAGCTGCCTACAGACGTCCTGCATGCCCCAAACCTTGAGCTCATGAGGTATGTGTGTATTTGTGTGTGTGTGTGTGTGTATGTGCATAGGCCCTCGTTATTTTTTAGGGTTGCAGTGTGTCAACTAGATCGTGTATCGCTCAACTCACTCTCTTCTCAAAACAGGGTTGCCGTGTACCAACTAAATCACTACTCGCTCACCTTGCTTCTCTCGTTATTTTTTGGTGTTGCAGTGCCAACTAGATCATACATCGCTCAACATATTTCTCCCCTCATTTCCAGGGTTGCAGTGTGCCAACTAGATCAGCTCCCTGTGCAGTTAACCCAGCTCCCGGTGCAGCTCATACACGACGAAGAGGTGGCAGGTGCGTAGCAGGGAGGGTGTGGGTCCCACACTGTGGGAGGGTCCCACACTGTGGGAGGGTTTCACACTGTGGGAGGAGGAGGGTGAGAGAGGGTGTGGGTCCAGTGGCTGGGCAAGCGTGCGGACGTTTCTGACCTGGGAGAGGGGGGAGAAATTGGCGCATGTGGTTAGAGAGGGGAAGGGAGAAAGTGGGGTTGTCACGAGGAGACGGTGGAGATATACGAAGAGAGATTGTGAGGATAAATGGATGGTGAATATGGAGCAGGGAGAAAGTGAGGATCTTATGAGGGGACAGAGGAGAGATAAGGAGAGATTGCGAGGATAGATGGATGGTGAAGATGGAGCAGGGAGCAGGGGTGCGTAGCGAGAATAGATTAGGGAGGCGGTGTGGGTATTAGAGAGTGGGCAAAATGCTTCCTGGAGTGTGCAAAAAGAACAGTAGATGGATTCTGTGGAGAAGCCAGGGAGAGAGTGTTAGAGACAAGAAAGAAAAGTGTCAATGAGGAAATTGTTGTTTGGTGGGTTTTGGAATTGACAGGGGGTAGAAGGAGGTGAGAGCAGAGATGAGCATGATAAGGAGGAGGAAGGAAGGAAGGGACCAGGGGCAGGAGTAGGGAGCAAGTTCACAACGATCGGAGTGAATGCACTCTGGAATGGAAGGCATGGGTGGACACAATGGGGGTTGCTGATTTAAATGTTTTAGGGTGAAAGAGTAGGGTGTTGAATGTAGTTGCTGCGAAATTTCACCTAAGGTTCCTTTTCACTTGTGTTTGCATTTCACAAATTTAATTCATTGGGTCATAGCAACGTGCTGTTGCGGCGTGTTGCTAACAATGTAAACATTTACATACACACACAATCACACACACAATCACACACACACACACACACACAATCACATGCATACACACATACACACACACGCACACGCACCATACAATCAGGGGACACGGGCAGCCTGGTCAGAAGCAGCGACGCCACTGCACCAAGCTGTGGTGTTGGGGGTCCAGATGGTGGAATTACACAGGCCTCGGAAGATCCTGTGGTATGGCCAAAGCTGGCTTGGTTCTCTCTCGGTGGTAATAGGGCATGTGCCTCGCCACCCAGTCCGAGGTGTGTGTGTGTGTGTGTGTAATTGTGTGGGGGTGGGGATGGGGTAGGATGTACGTGTGGGTGTGGGTGTAGGTGAAGGTGAAGGTGAGGGTGAGGGTGTAGGCGTGGGTGTGCCACTTTTATCTTGGCCCGTCCTTGTTCTGTCATTGCATGATGATTCGGTTTGTTGCGGCCTGATATCAATAAAATATGCAGAACACCCATTCATGCCTCTCAAAGGAACGGAGCCACTTTTATCTTGGCCCGTCCTTGTTCTGGCATTGCATGACCATTCGGTTTGTTGCGGCCTGATACCAAACAATATGCAGAACACCCATTTATGCCTCAAACCAACAGGCCGGACCTTGCACATTCGTCGCTGCCTGATATCAAGGAGTACACACAGAATTGCTCGTCATATGCCCCCCCACCCGCAGCTCTGACATTGCACGTTTATCGCTGTCTGATTCCACAACATATGCAGCGCTGCCTGATATCAAGGAACTCACTTACACGCTCATTACATGCCTCCCACCAACAGGCCGGACCTTGCACGGCTGTCGCTGGCTGACCTAGCTATGGGAGCCAAGCTAGGAGACGGTGCATCTGGGGAAGTTTGCAGGGCCTCTGTAAGAAAAGGAAGCGTGCTAGGAAGGACAAAGGACGTGGCTGTCAAGATCTTCAGGCACGTGTGTGTGTGTGTGTGTGTGTGTGTGTGTGTGTTTGTGTGTGTGTGTGTTTGCGCTTGTGTGCGCTTGTGTGTTTGCCGGTGATTATTGTACAAAATTTTACAAACCACTGAAGCTCTAAATTTGCTTTTATGCTTACACTTTATTTTAGGTTAGGTAAGTACATGTACCAAATATCTTATGCTGCCAGATTACCTGCATAGCTGCTCAGCTCATTGTGTGTCTGTGTCGTGCACTTCAAACCAGTCCCCCAAGAGAAGGGAAAAGCACAATTATACCCTGAACTGTCAAATACAACTCAGGGCTGATGTCAGCCCAGACGGTCGCACCCAAGAGGAAGTGTCTGTGTCATGTGCTTTGGAGCACCCCCACCTCACGCGCGTAATCGGAATTGTGCCAGGGCCTTCTTGCCAGCCTCCCTCTGAGCAGCCACTGCTGGTGTGTGGGCGTGGATTTGTGCGTTGGAGAGTGTGTGTGTGTGTGGGTGTGGCTTTGTGCGTGCATATGCGTTGAAGAGTGTGTGGGTGTGTGGGCGTGGGTTAGTGCGTGCATATGCGTTGGAGAGTGTGTGAGTGCGTGGACGTGGGGTTGTGCTTGCATGTGCGTTGGAGAGTGTGTGGGTGTGTGAATGTGGGTCTGTGCGTGCATATGTGTTGGAGAGTTTGTGAGTGTGTGGGTGTGGGTCTGTGCGTGCATATGCGTTGGAGAGTGTGTGGGTGTGTGAATGTGGGTCTGTGCGTGCATATGCGTTGGAGAGTGTGTGGGTGTGGGTTTGTGCGTGCGTGTGCCTTGGAGTGAGTGTGGGTGTGAACGCATGTATGTGGAAGCGTTTGTGGGTGTGGGTGGTTTGGGGGGGAGTGATGGTTGGGGTGGGGGTTTGGGTAAATCTTTCATTATTTACATGGCTGTGGGTACATCTTTTATTACATGCATGGCTTTTCAGCCAGGCCTAAACCCTAAGTACATCTTTCATTTAAGTGTGCATGTTGTATTGGAGGATGTGCATGTACAGAATGGCACACACACGTAGGGTTGGCCAAAACCGTAAATATACGCCACATATGACCGTATATATGATGAAATTTTTGTCAAAAATACCATACACACCGTACATATATGGTTCTGGTCAACCCTACACATACCCAACACACACACACACACAAACACACACACACACACACACGCACGCGTTCCTAGGTGATGGACATTGTGTTGGGCCAGCCCATGGCTGCCAAGCCTACGTCCAAGCATTTACTGCGATGCAGGTGAGGTGTGTTTGTGTGGTGGCCTTGTGTGGTTTGGTACTTGCGTGTGTTTGTGTGGTGGCCTTGTGTGGTTTGGTACTTGCGTGTGTTTGTTTGGTGACCTTGTGTGGTTTGGTACTCGCGTGTGTTTGTGTGGTGGTCTTGTGTGGTTTGGTACTCGCGTGTGTTGTGTGGTGGCCTTGTGAGGTGTGTTTTGTATGGTGGCCTTGTGCGGTGGCTTTTGTGTGGTAACCTTGTTTGATGTGTTATGTGGTGTCCGTGTGTGGTGTGGTGTCTATAGTATGTTTGTGTTGCGTCCTGATGTGGTGGCCTTGTGTGGTGTGTTGTGTGGTTTGGTACTCTCGTGTGTTGTGTGGTGATCTTGTGTGATGTGTTGTGTGGTACCTTGTGTGATGTGTTGTGTGGTGTCCTTGTGTGGTGTGTTGTGTGGTTTGGTACTCTCGTGTGTTGTGTGGTGACCTTGTGTGGTGACCTTGTGTGATGTGTTGTGTGATGACCTTGTGTGGTGTGTTGTGTGATGACCTTGTGTAATGTGTTGTGTGGTGACCTTATGTGATGTGTTGTACTCTCGTGTGTTGTGTGGTGACCTTGTGTGATGTGTTGTGTGGTGACCTTGTGTGATGTGTTGTGTGGTGATCTTGTGTGATGTGTTGTGTGGTGATTTTGTGTGATGTGTTGTGTGGTGATTTTGTGTGATGTGTTGTGTGGTGATCTTGCGTGATGCGTTGTGTGGTGACCTTTTTTGATGCGTTGTGTGGTGACCTTGTGTGATGTGTTGTGTGGTGATCTTGTGTGATGTGTTGTGTGGTGACCTTGTGTGATGTGTTGTGTGGTTAACTTGTGTGGTGTGTTGTGTGGTTTGGTACTCTCGTGACCTTGTGTGATGTGGCTTAAAAAGCGACATGATCTCTTGTGTGCAAGTGAAGCATGATATCTTGGATGGTGCAGTCTCTTACCGTGTAAGGCATGCCACTTTGGTGTCTGTTTTTGCAAGGACGGGTGTGAGTTGAAGGAATCACCTACAGTAGGACGCTCTCTTGCAAGTTGTAGCTTTCACTGGTACGTAACAGCTACATTGTAAGTAATAGCTACATTCAATTCCCCACATGGACTTTACCACGCCGCATCATACCCAGTGCTTGCTTGCACTTGGCCAAGCAAATTGAGACCAGCAACGGTGTCAAGATTTTCTTAAACCGCATCACCACACACGCACAGCACACATGCAAACACACATGCAAACACACACACACAAACACACACGCATACGCACACACACGCACGCACACACATATGCAAACACACATGTACACACACGCACAAACACGCGCACACACACACACGCACACACACACGCACACACGCACGCACACACACACACACACACACACACAGATACACACGCGCTCACGTGCAGGTGGGCAGAGGGTGTGAAATTCAAGCCCAGCCTCCTCTTAAAGGTGGCTAAAGACATGGCTTCTGCCCTGGGCTATCTTCACAGCCTCCACATCTGCCATGGTAAGTGTGCGTTTGGGTATGGTTGTGGGTGAGTGGGTAGGCGGGTGTGGGTGGTTTTAGAGGGTGTATCAGAGTGAGAAGTTGCTGGGAATAAGTGGGTATGCGGGTGTGGGTGTGGGTGTGGGTGAGTCAGTGGGTGGGTACTGGAGTGAGTACTAGCTGTACCTAGAAGAGTGGGTGTGGGTGGACGGATGTGGTTGGGAGGATAAGAGTGTGGGGGTGTGTGGATGTTTGTATTGGAAGGGGTATCAGTGTAGAGGGGAGGGAGACAGGGTATGTTGAGGGCGGGAGAGGGGGTCGTTGCAGGGCTCAAGTGGCTGCCTATGTGTGCGTACGTGTGTGCATGTGTGTGTGTGTGTGTGTGTGTGCACTGCCCATCTTCAACACTGATCACCGGCACAAGTGGATGCCTGTGTGTGTGTGCCTGTGTGTATGTGTGTATGTGTGTGTGTGTGTGTGTGTGGCTGCCTGTGTGTGTATGTGTGTGCCTATGTGTGTGTATGTGTGTGTGTGCTGCCCATCTTCAACACTGCCCATCTTCATCACCGGCACGAGGGTAGTAACATGTACTCCTATCGGGGTTTTATCCACAAGTCCACCAGATTTCAGTTCTCTGCAAACTCTGCAGCCGAGTATTAAATAACGCAAAAACCTTTCGCACACCTTTATTTCACTGGCTTTCTTGTGTGTGCCACAAATCAACCGCCTGCTCTTTTCGGTAGGCTCTTTTTTAAGAAGGGTGCCTCTCTTTTAAACGTCGATTTCCATTCTGTTTGAGGGCTGCTTTTGTTTGGGTGCTGAGAAGCGCTGCAGCAAAGTCTGCCGCAGGCATGAGGAAAATGTCACGTGTTGTTGTGTTACTGCTCTTGTTTGCGTGCTGAGAAGCGCTGCAGCAAAGTCTGCCGCAGGCACTAACCCTAACCCTAAACCCTAAACCCTGAGGAAAATGTCACGTGTTGTTGTGTTGCTGCTCTTGTTTGCGTGCTGAGAAGCACTGCAGCAAAGTCTGCCGCAGGCACTAACCCTAACCCTAAACCCTAAACCCTGAGGGAAAGGCTGCGTGTTGTTGTGCTAACATAAAAGTGGTCTGACAGCTGGGACTCAGCTCACAAAACTTGGTTACGTCTTGTGAGTCTGACGAAAAAACTCAGATAGCAGGCTAGCCACGGCTCCTTGCCGTGTCAGGTATACCCTAGCATTAATAAAAACAGGAGTAGCTTCAGACCCTGGTCCTTCTACCAATAACCTTGATTTTTACTACAGTTACGGCTCTACTGCGCACATCCATACACACTCATACGTATATGCACACACATACACACATACGCACACAAACACACACACAAAAACATACACACACGCACGCGCGCACGCACGCAAGCACGCACAAATACACACACACACACACACACACCAATTAAGTACTAGTGCACACTCTTGCTGCATGCGTAGGGGACGTGTACGCCCACAACATCTTGTTGAACAAGTCAACAGGGCACGCCACCCTCTGTGATTTTGGAGCCTCTTTTGTGTACCCACCCACTCACTGGTTTTGGGAACGTATGGAAGTGAGTTTGTGTGTATGTGTGTGTGCGTGTGCGTATGTGTGTGTGCGTATGCATATATGTGTGTGCGTATGCGTATGCGTATGTGTGTGTATGTGTGTTAGGGTGTATGTGCTCTCTGGCGTCGGTGTGGGTATGGCTGTGGGTATGTGTACGGGTGCAGGTTTGGAATTTGTCGTATTATATGACTGTGAACAGTATGTGAACAGTAGCTTCAGCAGATATGCACTGTTCCTCCTGTGATGGTTCAGTAGGAGGTTTTGTCATGACAGCCCAGCAATCCGTCTTCGTCATCCTGCAAACAAAATAATAAAAGCAATAGCTTATGCCTTCCTGTGCGCACATGTTGGCACGACTCTTTGTGCCAGTGCGCGTGCTGAACAGTCCACCCTATTGTACTGGAATTTCCTTAAATTTTCTTATTGTGCACGACTGTTGGCACAACTCTTTGTGCCAGTGCGCGTGCTGAACGGTCCACCTTATTGTTCTGGAATTTTCTTATTGTGCACGACTGTTTGGCACAACTCTTTGTGCCAGCGCACGCGCTGAATGGCCCATCCTATCATTACGGAATTCCACCTCTGCCTCTTTCCAGCTTTACAGCACTGATGTTTCCTTTTGAGGCCTCTGCTCCACCCTTAAGGAGCCTCCGTTACTCTCCACACCATCCTTTTGGGAGTGGGTGGCACCATCTACAACATTTACACGCTGGAGCCTTTTAAGGAGCTGGGCCTTGATTCTCAAAGAGTTAAGAAACCTACTTCCAAGCTTCATGTCCATTCTGTCAATTACGCTGCCGAACTTTTCCATACCAGACGTGCCCTTTCCAGCACTATTATCAACTCACACCAGGAGACGGTTTCAGGTCAAGCCTGCGACGCTCCTGATCCCCATTGATCTCTTTCTTTTTCCTTTGGTGGAGGAGTTTTACGGTACTCGGTACCAAAGTGGCTCCTTTTCCTTGATTAATGTGGAGAGTTTTTTTTAATATTTCTTTCACAGCCTGCAGCCAAACACTTATCTTTGCATGGAGGGTCGGTACTAGGGTCGTCCAGAACCATGTACTAGGTTTTTGGCAGCAAAACATCTAAGTGTGCGTTCAGACAGTATAGCAGGTGTAAATATGGTGTAATTATATGTTATGCAAAATGGCCAACCTACACAATATATAAATATGGTGTACATAACATATAAATATGGTGTAATTATATGTTTGTAAATTGGCCAACTTCATTTCCACGTACCTTATACCTTGCAGTCGCCTTATCAACTCTATCCCTGCATCGTACTGGTTGTGCTGATAACAATCGTAGGTCGTGCTGGTCGTGCTAATAACAGTGGTGCTAATAACGCTCGTAAGGTGGTGATAACACCTTCAGCACTGAATAAGGAAGCAGAGACCGTGGTATTAAAAAAGAAAGAAAAGAACTATATGCAGCATTATTTAAGAAAAAGGAGCCATTTTGGTACGGGAAACCGTGGTGTTCAAACTGCCAGTGGGACATTTTTCTATTTGCCCTTGGAGAGGCATACGGACACAGACGCTATATACAGTAATTCCTCCAGACTAGCCCGCCCCGTGTGTTTGTTTACTTCTCTAATAAGTAATAAAATGCCCAACCATACAGGGCAACCACACAGAAGCAGCACAGGACCAGCTGATGCACACAGTTCTGGAAGACGCAGGAAGTCGCACAAACTACCAGCCATTGCCGGCTTCCTGATTCCTTTGTGCACTTATTGGCACGACTTGAAGACTGCATGGCTTGCTCAAAGAGAATGGCTCCATGTAATTGTGAGGTTGTATACGTTCTCAATGTATGCGTAGGTGCGCGCGTATGGGCTCTTGCTTCATGACATGCTGGAACGAATGGATGGCCTGCCCCGCCGATGTGCCCCTGGCCTTGAGGTAAGAATGAATAAAGAATGAAGGGAAAAAGACGAGGCTGTGCTAGGAGCCAGGAGTGTCACCCTCACAAGTGTGGCATGTCAATTCCTCAAGAATTGACTAGAATTATTACACATTGCTCACATTTACTCTATTAGACATTGCTCAAATTTACTGGATCTTGCTCGTTACATCTTATTATATATTATGCTGGTAGCAATGATCACACTTGGTGCTAAGATACATTTCCTTCTTCGTCTTGCAGAGGCTCAGGAAGCTGATTCAGGCGCTCACACAAAACCACCTCTTTTGATCATGCACGCTGTGTTATCACACCCAGCAGAGTCTTATTGCATCTTTCCCAAACGCCACGCAGAGGCTCCAGCAGCTGGTCCAAGCATGCACTGAGGACCCCCCCCGCCTCCGCCTCTGTTTCAAGGCCATTGGTTGTGAGCTGGAGGAGCTGGAGCCGCTCCTGTTGGGATAATAAGATTGCACCAATCATCGTCCTTGTTATTGCTTCTCTTGTGATCTTTGAGGTGACATACTGGGAAAGTGCTCCCAAAGGAAAGAAAAGAACGCATGTGCGTGAGTACTGCTGGCATGGATTAGAGTAGGTAGTATAATGTTGCATGGCTCAACCCAGCATAACAGCGCATCTAAGTTTAGCTTCCTAGCTGGTAAGTAAGCATAAGTTACAACTAAATATACAATTAAAATTACTGTACAAACTTGACGTAACATAATGGTGAGCATCTAAGATATCAGATGCACCGTCCCAAACAAGTAAACCTAAAACACCTGCAAAAGCCCAGTAAAAACGTTCAGAAATAGGTCTGAAATTTGGACTACCAATATGAGTTGACTACCGTCGTGCTTGAAAAGAATTTTGAAGCTCGTGACGCGTTTTGAAATTTTTGGTGATTATTTTAATTTCCGTGGAAATTTTTTGGGTTACAGAGTTACAGAGGGTTACAAGGATGGCCTACAGCCCGAGTCTCTGGCTGATAGAAATTTTTTGGGGTTGGCAAAGCCACCGGGATTGCCTCTTCCAGCCTCTCACAGCCCCTCCCTTGCCTCCCTTGCCCCTCCCTTCCATCAGACCACTATGCATCACCAGTGTGCACCTGAGGCACAGCAATGAGGCACAGCAGCCAACCAAAGGGCAGCCTCACTCTCCTGGTCATCTTCCAATTTCCGGGATAGGTCGCCGGGATTACGATCACGTAATACTTTCAAGCCCCACGGTACCTAATAAAAGGCATTGCAAATAAACACCAAAGTAATAGCTATAACAATAACACCCATAGATTTATTTGGAGTACTACGCAAAAGTGCAAAGTATTGACCCCATGGTAAAACATACAAGGGGGTTACAAGGATGGCCTACAGCCCGAGTCACTGGCTGATGGCAATTGGCTGGTGAAACAAAATCAACCAGTGTCGAAAATTGAAACTAAATCTGACACAAACTTGAGAAGTCTGTATGGGTCTTGATTCAGGAATGCATTTATCTCAAAATCAGTGATACTGTGATGACAAGCCAAAAAAGGAATAATTTCAGAGCTCAAAGGAGCAAACTCATGCAGAGTCTTAAACAATCTTTCAAAAAGGTCTCTGTATCTCATGCGCAGCTCGCACACTTCAGCACACTTGCAAAAGAAAAGCACATGCTTCTCATCTTGAACTTCTCCACACTCACATTTATCACAGCAAATGCTAGAACCACCATGCCATTTGCAAGACTCCACTCTCAAATGGTGTGCACGCAATCT
>Ga0307968_1002786_pt1 | contig 14589 bp, 14 predicted proteins | sample OrgLakmetagen650_FD_201834 | JGI IMG/M metagenome (GOLD analysis project Ga0307968, IMG submission 201834) | Saline water microbial communities from Organic Lake, Antarctica - #650 | ecosystem: Environmental > Aquatic > Non-marine Saline and Alkaline > Saline | place: Antarctica: Organic Lake... | reverse complement strand
CTCATACAGACTCCTCAAGTTTGTGTCAGATTTAGTTTCAATTTTCGACACTGGTTGATTTTGTTTCACCAGCCAATTTGCCATCAGCCAGAGACTCGGGCTGTAGGCCATCCTTGTAACCCCCTTGCAACCCCCCTTTTTCTGGAAATGAGCGTATGCCGACTATTGTACCACGGTATCTTCATCTTGGTCTGTCCAAACATGTTATGCACAATGTCAGCAGACTCCGCTTGCGTGCGCACACTTTGAAAGTTGAGACAGCAGCGTGGCTTGAAGATGGTTCTCGCATATGTGACCAATGTCCTGGTGAAGATGAACATGTTCCAAACGAGGTGCATGCTCTTCTATTTTGCCAAAACCATCGAGTTTGTGAGCTGAGGAATAATTTTTCTTTCTGTTTACACCTTTTTTTGAGGAATTTTCAGCAGCCTAACCCTTTTTGCTGCAACAGGTCAACAACCAACTTGTTCATGATCCTTACTCAGCAGAGCACTAGACTTTTTCTTTCTTTCTGAGCTTATGAATTTATTTGTGGCTGGCCAAAACCAGTCAGCAGCCGATCAGTCAAACAACCTGGCTGAAGATTACCTGTCATTGGTATTGAAAGGCAGGCTCCTCCAGCTTGTTCTAACTAGACCTGTTTAATAAGACATTAACCTTTAAAAATGAAGCAAAAGAAAAGGAGAACACTGATAGTGTAAACACCACCAGCATGGATTTAGAAAGGATGTTGTTTTGTGTTCTGCACCACCCATCGGATGCAGAGCCACACAAAATCTCACCTGAACTGCAACCTTAACTAAAAACCGACCAACTCCTTGTCACACATCCAGATGCTGCCAATCATATGTTAATGGTCACTTCCTATTGCATCCATAAACCAGATCGATCAACTCTACGGCCAAAGAAACAAACATCCCAACAGCAGCCTGAGGGATATAACAAATTTGAAGCAAGAAGCAAGTAAAGTAGCCATTTAGCAATTCAGGTAGAATTTTCTCAAACAAGCACCATCATCATTGATCACAAGCTTCACAAGACAATCAGTGTGCAATTGAGCTACATTAACACTACATTTTCAACAAATGCCAAATGCTTCGTTCGGAAACTGCACTTCAAGTTTGCTCAATCATATAAATCCATCACCAATATATCATAGATTTCAAGTCAAAAGATTTACGATCCTGACACTTCCCAAGCAAATATGCAATACGCAAGTGTGGCCAGTGATGAATGTATAACATACAAAGGGTCAAATGCTGCTATCAAGTTCTTCCTTACCACCGGTACAAAGCATGACTCCGTCTGGAATTCCAGACATCAACGAAATATATCTACAGCAGGAGGGCTGCAGAGGCGCCCAGCACAAAGGCAGCAAAGGCACCCACGCTGAGGCTAGCCTGCATTGCAGCACTGACTTGTTCGAAAGAAACGAGAACAACGGTGTAGCCCCCGATTGTGCCACTGGACGATACAGTGCGCACAGTGCCAGATGGAGCGTTGGTGGTCCTGACGGTGGTGGTCACTGTACAGTAAGAGAAGAGAGAGGGCACGAGGGCTTCAGGATCTTCTGGCCCCAATTTTGAAACAAGAATGCATCGTATTCAACTGTTTGAGAGATGCTGGAGCCTAAGGCGTCCAGGAACAAAAGTGAGTATTGATAATTGATACGGAGTCCTTTTTCCTAAGAAATGGACTCGAGCCTTTTGAGAGTAGGATCTGCTCCTTTGCCATGCTTGATTGAGTGGCAAGCCCACACTGCATATTTCAATTTCACTATCCATTGTCAATCGGTAATCATACATGGAATACCTATTCTGATAGGACAAGAAAAGCTGGAAGAGGCCCGAACCATGTGCCTCATTTCAATACACACAGTTAACAAAGCTCACCTTGAGAAGCCAGCAGCTTCCTCGAAGATGAGCCTGCCTTCATTCCAGTCACCTTAGAAGAAGCATCATCGCAATCACCAGCTGTGCTATCGTCCTTGCATTCTTCCTTGACTTGTTCAGTCATCTTGCTCTCAAAGTCACTGACAAAATCAACCACATTTTGATCGTTGTCTGATCCTCCAGCTGCAGTGAATATGCACATAGTGTTTTATTGTCAATAAATTTCTGTGCCACAGTACAACAGGGATCCTTGGCTCACTAGTTTGATTTGCAACATCCGTATTTCAGAGTGCCTAGCAGGATAGAGGAGCTGCGTCTGAGGCTTTGGGTGCGAACTACTCACCGTTGCATATATCTAGCTGAGTTAGAGCTTGAACCAATCAAGTAAGTTAGCATGACTGTTAAGGTTGTATATCTTGGTTAGGCGCATTTGGTACAGTATATGTCCCACTGCCTGTCGCGCTTTAGATCTGCATGTCTTCAAAATCTCACATGTATACAGGAACAGTACCACTTCCCCCTCCCTTACCGGTCCATTTGTTAATAGCATCATCGGCAATGTCATTGGGCAATGTCACAGTCAACTCCACGTCTGTGACATCCGCATTGGTGTCAATACTGACTGAGCCAACATCAGATTTGAGCTGCGCTCAGGTAGCAGCAGGAATCAAAAAGGTTAGGGTCAGAAAATGTGTAGATCATTGTATGGAACATGAACAAGACCAGAGGCAAGGGAGTGGCAGAGAGAGAGAGAGAGAGAGAGAGAGAGAGAGAGAGAGACAGAGAGAGAGAGAGAGAGAGAGAGAGAGAGAGAGAGAGAGAGAGAGAGAGAGAGAGAGAGAGAGAGTGATGGAGGGAGAGAGAGAGAGAGAGAGAGAGAGAGAGAGAGAGAGAGAGAGAGAGAGAGAGAGAGAGAGAGAGAGAGAGAGATAGAGGGAGAGAGAGAGAGAGAGAGAGAGAGAGAGAGAGAGAGAGAGAGAGAGGGAGAGGGAGAGAGAGAGAGAGAGAGAGAGAGAGAGAGAGAGAGAGAGAGAGGGAGAGATAGAGGGGGAGAGAGAGAGAGAGAGAGAGAGAGAGAGAGAGAGAGAGAGAGAGAGAAGGAAGCTATTGACTGCTTACCGCAATGGACATGGAGGAAAATGTCATGTCAGCGTCCCCAACATATTTATTCAGCTCTTTCACGTGATCAGGGAGCCTGCATACAACAGGCGGTAAATGGTGATGTCCAAATGGGGGCCACGAGGTGATTTTTGAAGAAAACCAGCTGTTCGTTTCAACACTCACAACGCAGTGTCAAACGCCTTGATGAAATCTTCAATCAGAGTGTTAGCTTCTGCTGGAGTGGCAGCTCCAAAAACCTCCGCCTCCAGCTCAATCTTGACTGCGTGACATGTTTAAGAGAAAGTTAGCACAAAAGAAGCTGCTTCACACCAATCATTGAAAAGTGCATGTGTGCTCATTATGCACTGCTTAAACAAAGTGACTTCCGCACTACCCAAGCAAACGTCTGTGCCTTTATGCCTTTTTCAGTCTTAAATCTCACGTAAGGTCCCGTCGACGCTGATTGCTGAGTCGGGCAACGTGACCGTAGAGCCAGGAGGAACAATGACAGTCTTGAAGAGGATCATCATGAGATCAATGCTGGCGGCTGCGTTGAAAAGAGGCAAAAAATTACAGGTGCATTGCAACAATAATAAGGGAGGGCTGGGCTGGTTTAGAAGCTAAAGCACGTCGTTAACTGTGATGCAAAAGCCCTTACTTTGATCTTTCAGAGTGTTCGCCATAGCAGCACTACCAAGTTCAATGGTGACAACTATGTTGTCTGTTGTCTTTTCCTGGGGAATATCTGTAACAGGGATAGAACCAACATTTTAGGGAATCATGTCTGTTTGAAGTAGTGACGCGCAAGCAACAAAGAGCAAGCAGCAGAGCAAAAGCTCATGCACCAACCTGGCGTCTCCCCGAAACCCAGCCTCACGTCCCTAACGGCTGTGACATTGAACATGTCTGAGAATTGCTCAACCATGACCTTGATTGCATCAGCGGCATTATCTTCAACAAAATTGTTGATTGCAGTTACGGCAGCTGATGGGAGACTGCTCAGACCTTCAAGCGTGAACAACCCGTTGACTGTTATGTTTGTTCCATCCACCTGTAGTCAAGTGAGTATACGATGATAAAAGGACCTCAACTGTATTGCTTTTTCCGGCCCAATGCTAACATATGCCAGCTTGCAGCTTTGAATTGCAAAAAAGCAGGCCTGCTTGGACTTACTGATAAGATAGCATCTGGATCCCTTAACTCACCACAAGACCCTTGCTTGCAGGCCTTAGGAGATCGGCGTGGCCACCAATGAGGCCCATGAGCTGGTTCATTGCAGAAGTGATGAGACGAATATCCTTTTCCTCAACTACATTGAAGAAGCAGATGATTTGGGAAGGGGATGCGGCTCAAACATGTGTGATGAGGCCTTCTTAGGACCAGTTCAATTGTTGAGGGCCGCTTTCCTACCGTCAAGGCCCCCAACAGCCTCTTTGAGATCCAAAGTCACGCTGAAAGTAAAGCTGTATGAGGGGACTTCTGCATAGGGGACAGGAGTGTAATGTACAACAATTTCGAGCAGTGTCTTGAAATGACATTGAATGCCAGCCTGCTGACATAGCACTCACTTTGGCTGCACTCTTTTCATGTTGCTACTATACGTTGCACCCTCACCTGCGCCAGTTTCCAGGCCTGTGACATTGGTAATTCCAATTGCGCTTGCGCAAGTCACAAGTCCACAAGACGTGGACACCACCTGGTAGTGCAAGTGTGGAAAGTAGATCATGTTACTAGTGGTCAGCTGAGGAGCCAAGGTGACAGCAAGTACAACATTCCATTGTTAACATATTCAGTCTATACAAAATCTGTGTACATACCTCATCAGCAAAGTTGTTGAGCTCGTCTTGTAGGTTGTCTTGAAGTTTCTTTGTGACCTCCAATGCAGTGAGTGCGCCTGGAAGCTCGACGCTCATGAAAACATTCACGTCCTGCTCTCACAGACAAGCAAGATGATGGTTTCTACTCGGGAATTCTCATGGCAATACAACTTGGAAGACAGACTGCAAATTCGCTTAACAGCAAGACAGCAAGCGTTTCACACATGTAGCCAACAAAGTAACAGCTAGCAAATAGCGTGCTCAGACTCCTACAAATCCCTACCTTCTAGGCAAAACAAAGCAATAAAATGTTGGCACTCGCTTCCGTGCGCGACTATCGCTAGCAAGTTTCTCACCTGGCCATCAGCGCTCGAGCCGCCTGTAGCATGTACCTTGGCAGAAATCGAGTCTCCAGGTATTTTGCTAGTCAGCTGACTGATTAAAGTATTTGTTACCAGCCCAAAAAAACTGCTGCCAGCAACTGCACAAGAAAGAGGTTGAGCCGCACTTATTATTGATCATATATCATATCATACACTTTCAAGAACTCCACATTGCTAGCAAAGACATCCTTTGCTGCATTGCAGTGGTGGAAATTTCATTATCTTTTAAGATACAAAAATGCAGCTTCTTCTCATCTGTGTAATCATGCCCTTTGCATCAGATGCGCCGCATAATAAGTTCATCATCAAGCAGCTTTCTGCATAGCCTCATTGTTGCAGACAGACGCACCAAACGCGCTTGCTTTTTCGGTGTCCTCAAATGACAGGGTGAGGCCGATGGATCCAGCCGGCTCCCTGAGGAGCAAGGTGTATCATGAAGCTTATTGTATGTTGTGTAGTGGATGGACGTACATACTATCATAACGAACGAACGGCGCGTACATGCTAACAAATTGATTGGTGAGCAGCAGCCTGGTGCGTGCAAGCAACGAACGTTGTAGAGTTGCAAGTTGCAAGTGTGCAGAGTGCGCAAAGTAGAGGCCACTAGGATGGGCGCACTCTGCACATTTGCAACTCTACAATAACGTTGCACCTGGTGCCTGCTGTACGACGACGTAGTAGTCCAATTATAATGCCTACGTGCATCATCAGATATCTGTGCATCTGTACAAGCTATAGCTATAGCGAAACATACCTTCCAAAGACATCCTTGAAGGCGGGCAGTGCTGCAGAAGCAAATCCTGCAGACGTGCACGTGGAATGAAGCAATCAAGGTGTGATGCATGTATGGCGGGTTATTTTACATCACCTGCAGCTAGCTAGGGTGTTATGGATGATGGTGGAGAACAGGCAGGGAACAGGCAGGGAACCAAGTAGACCTTACTCCCGACAGGAGAGACCAATACTTCTTGGTAAGCATGAGGGATGATGTAGTCTTGGTAAGCATGAGGGATGATGTCGTCGAATTTCGAAGTTACGTCGAAATGGAAGAGCGAGGCTGCTGAGTAGGGGACCTTCTTTTGCACACCATATAACCGACATCATAGCTATAGCATGTTATGTCCGCGGTTGGGCGGACGGGCGGGCGGGATACACGTGGGTTTGTTAAGTGTGCTGCAGCAGTGCCGGGCTACACAGCGTGACGTACATGATACACGTAGCCTATGCGCTATTATAATAATGCGGGCAGCAGCGGGGCTTGGAGGGTGGTCGAAGGAGGGTGGTCGAAGGAGAACAAACGGGTACGAGGTCGTCGTACGTATACGCAACATACTACAATCAAAAGAAGTGACCCACAACGCGGGTCGGGCAATACGCGTGTGTGGCGAGGGGTGTTGTGGAGAGGAGGAGGAGACACCTCATGTTTATGCTCCCATGGGTTTACCGAGCCTGGCCTTCCGAATCGAAAGATGCTCCTTGCATCAACACATCAGCAGTGGCCACGGCACTGGCACCGCCACGGCACGCACGGCTCACAGTAGGGCAAGGACACGGAAGCCATTTTACAGGTGGCGCCCGCCTATCATCAACTCACCAGTAAATAGCGCCAGCGCCAGGAGGACAGCAGGAAAGGAGAGGGACTTCATTTTAGCTTGTTCCGCAATAATCAATAATATTATATATTGTTTCTGATGCTGCCACTAAAATGTCGTTACTCAAAACGACGACATTTCTGTTGCTCCTCCCGCACAAACGTAGAAGCAAAATTAATGGGCCTCAAATAAATCTTTGAAATTTTAAACGAGTTCCAAGGGCCCAAGACGCCCAGCCCCGGATTTTGAATCTTAAAATAACTAGGACGAGAGGATAAACGGCTGGCCTGCCTATATATAAGGCCTTTTTAATGGCCATGGAATCGTGGAAAAAAGGGATTTGGCCATGCAGCCAACACACACTCATCTGGTAACATTGTTAACGCACCTACAATAACTGATCGTATTGAGGAACAGAAAGCATCAAAAACATCTTGGTGCACAAAGCTCAGCCCCTCATCATCTTCAAAGAATGTTACTTAACACGCACTCCACCTCAACATACACGCATACAGAGATACATCTGCAAACACACACATTAATCCGTACAGCCCTCCTTTTTTTTTGAATTTATTTATGAATAAGAAGTGTGCACTGAGCTTGGAATTCAGTACTCACTTCTTGCCACTCCAAGCTTTGCAATTAAGCACGCTTATTTGCAGAGAACATGTTGAAGATTAATCGGGCATAGTTATGCAACTTAGCTTGAAGAGCTTCTGCAATGTAGGGTAGGGCTGCAGCAGTCCAGACGGGTCCGCAATATTTATGAGATCTATAGTAAGAATTATACCAAGACAAAGTTATGGAGGTACGTCATCAGAAAGTATACATATCAAGCTTACGCAAACTCAACGTCATACTCAGAGATGGGCCACACGTCACTGCCGTTCTCGACCCCTCTGAATAAAATAAACCCGGCAGGCTGCTGCCTGTGCAACTGGCGCTTAAGACATGCTTCCCGCTGTTGCCTGGTGTCTGTGGTGTCTTCTCCCTGGGTCCTAAGGCGCTTGCTCTGGCCAAGCGCCTGGACATGCAGCTTGCGTTCTGGCCGAGCGTGATAAATGGTAGACAAGGTTGCCTGCAAGCCTGCGACACAAGCGATGATATGGCAAAAAAATGAAAGAACACGATTAAAAATATGACTTGTCTCAAACTGCAATTGCAGGTTTTTAAAGTTACAAAAAAGGGAAAAGGGAAAAACTTTTCCAATTTGCTTTCGCACAATTCTTTTTAAAATCCAAAAGAGGGGTAATCTGTAATCTGAGGCCCAAAATGAGCTTGAGATTCAAATGCTCCTCAATATGTAGGCCCTGATTGGCAATTTTCAAGCTCAGCAACAGTTACAAGTAGTCCAGTCAGAGCTCTTGTGTCTCGCTGACCACGCCACAAACCCACTTTTTCCTGCCAGAGCTTCATAGCAAATCACCTACCACATGAATTTCAGTGACTTTCACGTTGTGGAAACAAACGCCGTACAAAAGTTGCCAATTACTATTGTTTTGTAGTGAACAGTGAAACATTGCCGGGAGCGGGCAATTAATCATTTTGGAGTGGGCGGTGACATCATAGTTAATTTTGTAATGATTTTGTAAGAATACTTGCGTGTTATTAGGAGTGGAGCGGTTGAATTTGGGCATGCAAAGCAGTTGTCTGGCAGGGTGAATGAGAGCAACTTGCTAGCCCTTGCAGACTGTGAGAATGGGACCCCAGAGTATAGTAAGCGGTAGCTAAAAATGTCCATGTAAGGGATGGGTAAATGCAGTTGTTTCGACATAGATATATCTATAGGAATGGTTGATGAGTATGAGTATGCAAATTTATTGCCGGAAGGGAAGTACCTTGCTGGGGTGAAGGCTTAATTTGTGTGTTTATTCCTGCCAATATGTAATAAATAATATTTATTTAGATCTGAGCACTTAAATCTAGCGACATACGTTATTAAATTCTTTTATACTAGGTTGGTCACAAATTAAATGAAAAGAGGTGGTTGGTTGCCCGTTAAATGCATGAGTGATATTCTATTTTGCTCAAATCACCCTCGCAAATATCATTGTCACTATAGAATTGTCACTGTAAAATTGTCACCCTCGCAAATAAAAGTATCACGGTAGAATTGCCACTGTATAAAATTGTCACTTTAAAATTGCCTCATCCTTACACTCACACATTGAGCTATATATGCATATGCACAAGAAACAGAGCAAGTGCCTCAAGTATTAAATGGACTACTGTGCAACCTTTTAAGAGACCTTGATCCTTCAAGGTACATTGGGAGGCAGGTGGTTCTGTTTGCTTGGACACAAACACACAGATGGATTGCCATGTGAAAACGTGTAGGTGAGAGTCGTACCAACACAGTAATTGTTGAATCCACAGCCGAGCAAGAGATAATACATAAACATAGCAATCCCTGATCGTGTGTAGTCACTTACAATTCCCGGCCATCAGACTTCTTGTGGCATCAGGCCATCCCTGGAAGCTGTGCGGATTTTCTGCAATGGCAAGGCACAGGCAGTATATTCACTACCGGCACAAGGAAAGGAAGGAATGCGCACCACACGCCACCCAATACTGATGGCTCGCACACTGGCGTACCTGAAGCAGGCACTGTGCCAGCCTCTGCCTCTTCTCCATACACAGTATTGTCACTGTCATCTCTGGCAGAGCAGCCCTCCGCACATCTCCCCGCATCACCCTCAGCCAAAGCTTCTGCAGGGCCGGTGCTGTGTAAGACTGAGGGCTCCTGCAGGGTGGGGAAGAAAGCCATGCACAGGTTGCAATCAGATTGCAATTGCGCAGGATCACGATCACTCCAACGCAATTTCTGGTTGTCACGTGTTAGCAAAGGAGGATGTAGATCACCTGCGTGATGTCTCGTAAGGAGTTTGGTCAAGACCGCAGAGTTTGCATAACCACGGCCAGGGCATAAGCTATGACGTGGACACTCAAAGTGCAACGGAGTGGACACACATTGTGCAACGGAGTGGACACTCATAGATCCTGACCTGATGCCGGAAACACATGTCAGGACTTGTAACTTGTCAGCAATGTTGAACCATGGCTGAAACACAAAACGTGAGCTCCTCACATCCACAATGCCATAGAAACGAGCTCATTGCCTTTACGGAACGTAGCCTTGTGTATTACTTTTCTCCATAAGCGCCCATACAGGTTCAAATTCTCAATACTCCCACTGAAATGATGCAGAAGCAGTGTCCCCTTCCCCCCTGTTGCGTTGTTGCACGCACCATATCTGGTTCAGCCCGTTGCTGCTGCTGTTGTTGCTGCCACTGGTCCTGCTCTTCTTCTTCGGCAAGCATCTCACTCTGCAAGTTAACAGCACAAGTGTTCAAACCACTGTGCATGACAGCACACCTAAAAACATAAAGAGCACACCAGACCCTCACCCACACCCAAACCCTCACCCACATTCACACCCACTTTACCCACAAGCACACTTGCAATTACATCCACACCCACACCCACACCCCACTCATATCCATACTCTTATCCACATCTACCCCAACATCTATACCCACCCACCCCGACATATACACGCACATCCACACACCTGTAAGTGAAGCAACTGCTGCACCAAGAACGGCCCAGCCGGCATGCCACCCTCCTCTCCTCCTTCGGCCAGTTGCTGAGACAACAGCTCCAAAGCTGCCTGGTCTTCTATCACATTTCTCTGTTGCAGGCCTCCCAGCCCCTGCATCCTGAAAGCCATGCATTTGAGAGGGCTTCCAGATGAGAGATTTCTCCACTTAAAAGGAAAAGGCATGAGCAAGTAAACAGCAGCTTCAATCATACAGACGCTAACAGCAGAACCCTCCTCGATGTGGACAAGGAAGAACCTCCAGTTGCTCTTGAAGCAATCCTATCGTAACTGTGAACTGCAAGGAAAGGCAGTACTTTATATAGTTTTCATCTCTGAAAAATAATATGAATTTCGTTTTAAATATCGTTTGAAAAGTGTACAGTATATTTCAATTAGCGCTGCTCCAACTTGCAATACATAGGGAGCAGTACAATACTTAGGTTGTAATTGTCAAACAGCCAGTTTATTGAGTGTGGGGCAAATGCAGCGCCTGGAAACCATGGAATTAGAGAGTCACAGGGCACAAGTGCTAGCTTTAAGTGTGTCTGTGTCTGGGCCTCATCACCTCCTTGCTTCTGGGAGGAAGGTAGAGCCCTGGCGTTTATAGCAACAGGCTCATCCCGTCACTTCCAAAACCTACGCTTATTGTGCTACCATCCACAAATCCTGGAGTGATTGGCAACACCTACTCGATAATGTGTTACCATCCACAACTCCTGTTAATGTACCATCCACAGCTCCTGGAGTGATTTAACAAAACCTACTCTTATCGTGCCATTATTCAAACCTTCGGAGTGATCGGATCGACATCGCGGGATACATAAATGGGTTGGAATTTGCAGCAGCAGACAGAAAATAACATTTGAGCGTGAAGCGTACTGACATTGCAAGTGCGAAGTGCGTTTTGGTGGCAAGATGCTTCAGGCAGCGTAGGCTGCTGTGGAGTAGCAGCACATGACTGCGGCTAGCGGCTTTTTACTCTGTTTGGAAATAGAATTAGTACACCCTTCTACCCAGTACAACTAGTTGGAGCTGCCATTGTTCTTGTGAGGATATGGAAAAGCGGTGTAGACTTGCAACCAGCTGGCCTTTTCCTACTGCTGCTCCCTGTCCTTGGGCACGTCTTTGGAGGAATCCAGGAAATAAGACCCACAACCAGTGAACTTGAGCCTGTTGTTGCCTGTTGTTGCCTGTTCTTGCGCTTACCTTGTGAGGAACCCAGGAATTAAGACCCATGACCCATGACCATTCTTTTTTTGCATATTGCACTTCCCTATATTTGTGCGTACCTTGTGAGAAGCCAGTCGATCAGACTTACAACAAGGGTGCTTGTTTGAGCTTGGGTCGGGGATCCTGCCTGCATAGCACAATTACAATTACACGACCGCATGCTCAGGAAGATGCTGCATGATAAAGAATAGAGCATTTGCCAAGCGAAGTGCAGTCCACAGTTACCTTTATGTGCCGACATGTGCACATGCACACAGTGCCTTGCTTCCTAGAGCAGTCTTGAGCTGACAGGGAATTGTGACTTGAGAGTGGTGCGCACACGCACGCATTAGCGCACTTGCTGTCCAAAATGATTGTCTAAAATCAGCTTCATTCGGCAAATGAAACTCGCACTTGCGCACACAAACGCGCACACATACACACACTGCATGCAAGGCAGCGAAGAGGTTATGGATCAAAAAAGAAAACCTCCTCTGCCTGACTCCCTGTGTTCCTGTGCCTTGCCAAGCACACCTGCTCTGCTTGCTGTATCCTGCTTTCCTGTACAGACGCAGCTGAAGGCCCCACCCCTTCTCCTTCCCCAGAAGGAGTAGAGCGTGCGGACCCAAACAGCCACTGACGAAACCCTCCTCTCTGCATTGGTTCGTTAGCTCCACCACCACCACCACCACCACCACTGCCACTGCCACCATCGCCTCTTGCCCCTTCCCCCCTCCCTTGCTGCCTGCCTGCTGATGACCCGCCTGCCTGACGCGTGTTAGCAAAGCCACCTCTTTCAGCCCCACCACCACCATCGCCACCATCTTCACAACTGCCACCCTCAGAAGGGGTACGCACATCCAGCCAAGCCTCAGGAGAAGGCCTGCCAGACTGACTCGCCCAGCCACTGTTGCCAGTGCTCCTGCTACCCCCCCCCCAGCTGTTGCTGTGGCTGATGCCTCTGCTGCTACTGCTGCCCGCGAGTGCACTGTGCATGGAGGTGTTATGTTGCTGGAGGGCGTTGCGCAGGGCTGTGGCAGACAGCACAGCAGGCCGCTGTCCCACCTCTATGCTGAGGTTTGACGCAGCTGTGGGGGAGGGCGTGAAAAGAAGAGACAGGTGCGCCCACCTGCGAGGCGATTTTGTGGGCGGTGTTCACATGTTCTTGCTTGTATTATGCATGTGTATGTATGTGTGTATGTGTGCGTGTACCTGTATGTGTGTAGAAAATCATTAGAATTACAACAAACGATGAAGAACAGCAATGATCTGTCGGACACCAACCTGCCCCAAAGCCCAGCTTCTGCAGCCGCTGCAGCTGCGGCAGGGCAAGTCCTGATGCCAGCATTTGGCTGAGGCGTGTCTCTCATCGCATCCAAAGCAGTGTGGTCTGAAGCCACCCAGCTGTCGCTGCTGGATTGCAGCATAGCGTTGCAGAGCGCGTGCTGGACCTGTGGGGTCAGCAGCAGCAGGGTTTGGCTAAGCTGGCAGCAGTGAACGCAGTCGTTTGGGCAGCATGGTCCAAAGCTGCCCAGCTGCTATTGGATTACAGCATGGCAGTGCGGGGTGCGTAACTTGTGGGTCAGCAGCAGCAGCTGGTTTCTAGAAAGAACAACCATGGTTTCTGGATTGCAGCAAGCTTGGGCCAAGCACAAACGGACGCGCGTGAGCAGGCTTGCACTCTGCATCTACCACAGAGGACAAAGCAGAGTGTGTGGGCCGAGCTTGTGTGTGTGCGCGCGTGTGTGTGTGTGTGTGCGTGTGTAAAAGTGTGTATGTGCACAAAAGTGGGAATACATGTGGGTGTAACAGGCGTAAGCACAAATTGTGTGTACGCGTGCACACAAGAGTGGCATGAACACAATTGCATGTGCTCTTTTACATAAGTGAAAATAAATACGTGTGTAGGTGTAGTGTGTGTGTGTATGTACGAACAGGTGTTACAGGAAAGCAATAGCGCTTTTTCTGCGTGTGGACATTTAAAAGGGGCATGCTTGCAATACGCGCAATGAAGTGCTTACCGTTAAGAGATGGTAGTCGGGCAGGTAGGTGCCAATGGCAGAGACATATCTGACTGCGATGTAGTACTGGCTATCTGTCGGGGCAATGGAATGGCGTTTTATAGGTCAAGGGAACGGAATGATAATGATGTTTGAAAATGAGCATGGAGAACGATGTGTCATTGAAGGTAAACGGAGTCTCACAGGGGAGTGTTGGAGGAAGTGGCAAAACGACAAAACTGTGTCAGTAAGGCCGCAGTGGGAGTGGAAGTGGTAGTGGCAGTACAATGAGCATGGGAGATGATTGATTTGAGCAAAGCAATGCAAGCGGAAACGGAAAGCACACACGGGAAGCAAATTAACGCAGTGTGTCAGCATGAATATCTGTTTCTGCACAGAAAACAGCAACAAATTTGAGGAGCCTGACTGCAACTTGTAACAGGCAGGAAACGGGTTTGTGATGCTCTGATACTGGCAGGCAGTAAGAGCTAGACAGTGCTTAATAGCACGGTGTTGGATCTGCCTCTACCTGACTAGACATTCCTAACATCCTCCAAGAAGTAGCAACAGGTGTGTGAGGGATCACGCTTGTGTCACCTTCAAACAGACTTTCCTGATAAGGTTTGGTGCGTGGGCAATTAATCAAAGTCATTCTTCAGTACACGTTGATTCACACACGAAACTATTGTCAATTTCACATCAGACCCTCTTTCCCACTGCTGCTCCCGCTTGCGGTGAAAGCGAATTCATAAGAGCTTAAATTAACTGCTTTATAGTCAGTCTTTTGTAAGGGTCACCTTCCCACTGCTGTTGCCGTTTGCCGTGGAACCGAACGGCAAAGTAGCGGCCAGCAGGAGCAGAGGCGTTGAGGGCAAACACCTGTGTGTGGACAACAAACAGCACTAATGTTGCACTCCAGTACCTGTGAAGAGAGAGAAACACACGCACACACACAGAGAGAGAGAGAGAGAGAGAGAGAGAGAGAGAGAGGGAG
>Ga0307968_1002783_pt1 | contig 14594 bp, 24 predicted proteins | sample OrgLakmetagen650_FD_201834 | JGI IMG/M metagenome (GOLD analysis project Ga0307968, IMG submission 201834) | Saline water microbial communities from Organic Lake, Antarctica - #650 | ecosystem: Environmental > Aquatic > Non-marine Saline and Alkaline > Saline | place: Antarctica: Organic Lake... | reverse complement strand
CACACACACACACACACACACACACACACACACACACACACACACACACACACACACACACACACACACACACACACACACACACACACACACACCGCGAGCGCGCACACACACACCGCGAGCGCGCGCACACACACACGCACACGCACACGCACACGCACGCACACAAACACACATTCTTACGCAGAGCGCTTGCAAGGCGAGTTTGAGTGGGTGCAAAACGCAAGAAAGAACGTGAACCGTCACTCTGGGCATGATGACCCGTCCAACAACAAGGGCAACCGCAGGGGTGCAAATAAAAGGCAACCTAAGAACAAGGGGCAAGGTAATACCTAGTATTTATAGCACACGCCCATGTGCACGTGCATGTACATACACATAACGCACACGTATGCTCGCACACACTCTCTCACACACATACGCACACACATGCGCACACACGCACGCACGCACACACACACACAAACACACATACGCACACACACATATGCACAGACACACACACACACACACATACACACACACATTGCACGTGCACACACATATGTACACGTACGCACGCATGCACACATACACACACACATGGAGACGTATACACACGCACATGTTCAAACACACACAACACCCCAGGCGTCCCCGCTCCGCCTTTGCAGCAGCCCCCTGTCCGTCATTCCACCCCCCCTGCTAGCCCTCTTCCTAGCAGTAGCAGTAATACCATTGACAGCCCTCTGTTAAAACGCCCCCAGCCTCAACAGCCCGTCCAACAACCACCACGCCCCTCTGCACTCCCCTCCCAAAACGACCCCACCGGTACAAGCAGCGGTAGCGTTGCCGATGCCAATGCCAGTGCCAGTGTGCCCAGCGCTGCTCGTGGCGACAGTGCCCGTGCTAGTGCACCCGCCTCAACAATCAGCCAGCTGTCCGAGGGCAGCAGTGCAACAGCAGCACCTCCCCCAAGCCGCCCTGCAACACAGCCCCTTCCCCCCTCAGGAAGCAACGCAGCCCAGGCAGCGAGGCTGGAGGCCGCAGCCAAGGGTGGGTGGTCCGGCATGTGCCACACGGAAAGCGTTTTGAGCATCACACGATCTCATGATGTGCTTGCACGCCACACAAAGGGTTGAATGTTGTGCTTGCACGCCACACAAAGGGTTGAGTGCATGAGGCTCAGAGCTGTTTGTGTGCGCAGTTGCACACGCAAAACACGCACATGGAAAACGCATTTGTGTGCAGCCTCAATGCAATGAAGTAATGAAATGCATGGTTTGTATGTCCCCTGCTGAAATGAAGCAACCGCTTACACGCACGCGCACACGCACACACACACACGCACACACACACACACACACACGTGCAGAAGCATGCATACACCACACAGCATGCTTAATCATGCTTACCTGTCCACAAATCCAGTTCATTTCGACTGGCAAAAGGGTGATCCATCAAGAAGCACGCACCCAGCCCCCCATTCCATCCAAACAGTTGACACGCTGTACCGTTTTAAGTCTCACTCTACTGCCTATCTGTGCCGTAATGTAACAGATACAGGTTCCTTTCGAGCGTATGGCATATGGCTAGGGTTGGCCAGAACCATATATATACGGTATATATATACGGTATTTTTGGCAGGGAAATCATCAAATATACAATTATATACGGTGTATATATACGGTTCTGGCCAACCCTACATATGGCTCACGAGTCGCGCAAAGATCAGATCACAACTCCATGCCTTGCCATTCTCACATCCCATGCTCACACACACACACACCATCAGGCCACCCAACCACATGACTTTTGCCTCACTCCTTATGCAGGCAGTGGCAGGGCCTCCAGCGATGAGGGCAGGCGTGAGCGCATCAGCCGCCTCATCAGTGGCCCCACTAACGACAGTGAGCAGCCACCTCCCACAAGCAATGATGCTGTTACAGGAGCCTCCTCCTCTGGTGAGACATGCTTTGGGAGTAGGGCTGGCCAGAGCGTATTGTTTGTGTGACGTATGTGTACCGTGTATACCGTATATATATATATATGTATATTTGTATACCGTGTATATGTATACCGTATATATGTATGTATATTTGTATACCGTATATATATGTGTATGATATATGTAAACCGTGTATGACAGTTCATTTGGTGATATCCCTGCCAAAAATACCGTAAGTACACCGTATATTTATGGTCCTGGCCAACCCTATTTGGGACGCTTGCGCTTGTCGCAGGTGCTTGGTGCATGCTGGTGCTTTTGCTGGTGCTTTTTTGCCGGCATGTGTGGACGTTGCTCCGGTGCTTGCGTGTGCTGGTGTTCGTGCGTGCTTAAGTTCAGCCAGTGCATTGCACCTTTTTGATTGGCTCTGGGTATTGGGTACGTACACAACAGGTGAAAATGTAAATTCAAGGGCTAAAGTGCACACACTGCTGCTTGTGTGCTTGTGTGTATTTTGATTGGCAAAGCACCTCCTCTGTTTTGCTAATCTGTGATACTACGTTTAAAACATTCTGAGTTGATGGCACATGCAAGTACAAGCACCTTTCACACACACACACACGCACACACACATGCACGCACACGTACATGTACACACACACACACATACACACGCACATGCACACAGGTGACAGGATCAGCGAGCGCAGGCAGCGATTGCTGAGCCGCATGCAAGCCCCTCCCCCTTCCTCAACACCGCCACCAAGTGAGTGTTAGTGCTCTCCATTGTCTCTCTCTCTCTCTCTTTCTTGTCCGTGTGTGTGTGTGTGTTTCTGTGTGTGTATGTGCACGTGTTTGTCCATCATACGCCGCATGAGGCGTGCGCATGCAGACAAACGAGTATGCCTGTCTGCACATTCCAGTTGACGCATGCAGACAACCGAGTATGCCTGCCCGTACATTCCAGTTGACGCAGGCCAGCTCGTTGTTTAATAATAAGTCTAAAATGCTTGACCTGTATGCAATTATGAGCACCTGCAATGTCCATCTCCCCTCTCACCCGCAGCAACTATGGCTGCGGGAGCTGCTTCTTCGTCTCCTGCTACTGCTGCTGCTGCTGCTGCTGCTGCTGCTGCTGCTGCTGCTGCTGCTGCTGCTGCTTCCCCTTTGCCTACCAGCAACATTGGTTTTGAGCTGCCTCCCCTGCCAGAGCTGCCACCTATGCCAGAGCTGCCGACTGAGGGCTTGAATGAAGAGGAGCTGCAGGTGAGTGTGTATGTGTGTATTGCCATTTCAAGTGTGTATTGCCATTTCAAGTGTGTATGACCATTTCAAGTGCACGTGTGTGCGTAAGCATGTATGACCATTTCAAGTGCACGTGTGTGCGTAAGCATGTATGACCATTTCAGGTGCACGTGTGTGCGTAAGCATGTATGACCATTTCAAGTGCACGTGTGTGCGTAAGCATGTATGACCATTGGTGTGTGCATGGATGGATGTATGCATAGTTGAGAGCGGGCGTGAGTCAAAGTGAGGGTGTTGGAGGTTGTGTCGCTGCGTACTTCAGCCTCAAGGGTTTGGGATGAGGAGAGACTATACAGGTGTAAGTGAGCATATGTATGGCCATGTGTGTGTGTATGTGTAGGGGGGTGTGTGTTTGCGTGTCTGTTTGTGCGCAATAGCGTGAGCGTGGCTCTATGCATCTTCGTGTGCATATGTATGGCCTTGTGTGGGGGGGTGTGCGTGTTTGTGTGTTTGCGTGTCTGTTTGTGCGCATTGGTATGAGCGCGGCTGTATGCATCTTCTTGTGCATATGTATGGCCTTGTGTAGATGTATGTGTGTGTTTGTGTGTCTGTTTGTGCGCAATAGTATGAGCGCGGCTGCATGCATCTTCGTGTGCATATGTATGGCCTTGTGTAGGTGTGCGTGTTTTTGTGTGTTTGCGTGTCTGTTTGTGGCAAGAGTATGAGCGCGACTGTATGTATCTATGTGTGTGTGCGTGTGTGTATGCCTGTGCATGTGCGTATGTGTGCAATCAAGAGCAGGTGTGGGTGGGGTTAACACAGGATGAGCGGGTGTGAGTGACCAATTTGAAGGGCTACCAGAGGCACGTGGTGCAGAGGATTGATTTCATATGTGGGTGTCCACACCCTTTTGCTGTCTACTTAATCTGTATATGTGCACATGCACCATCCCACACCTGTGTGTGTGCGTGTTTGTGCGTGCTTGTTGCGTGCAACATTTCATCCCACACCTGTGTGTGAATATGTATGTGTGTATGTGTTTGTGCGTGCTTGTGTGCAACATTCATTCCACACCTATGTGTGAGAGTGTGTGTGTATGTGTGTGTGTTTGTGCGTGCTTGTTGCGTGCAACATTTCATCCCACACCTGTGTGTGAATGTGTGTGTGTATGTGTTTGTGCGTGCTTGTTGTGTGCAACATTCATTCCACACCTATGTGTGAGTGTGAGTGTGTGTGTGTTTGTGCGTGCTTGTTGCGTGCAACATTTCATCCCACACCTGTGTGTGAATGTGTGTGTATGTGTTTGTGCGTGCTTGTTGTGTGCAACATTCATCCCACACCTGTGTGTGAGTGTGTGTGTGTGTGTGTGTGTGTTTGTGCGTGCTTGTTGCGTGCAACATTTCATCCCACACCTGTGTGTGAATGTGTGTGTATGTGTTTGTGCGTGCTTGTTGTGTGCAACATTCATTCCACACCTATGTGTGAGTGTGAGTGTGAGTGTGAGTGTGTGTGTGTGTGTTTGTGCGTGCTTGTTGCGTGCAACATTTCATCCCACACCTGTGTGTGAATGTGTGTGTGTATGTGTTTGTGCGTGCTTGTTGTGTGCAACATTCATCCCACACCTGTGTGTGAGTGTGTGTGTGTTTGTGCGTGCTTGTTGTGTGCAACATGTCATCCCACACCTGTGTGTGAGTGTGTGTGAATGTATGTGTGTGTTTGTGCGTGCTTGTTGCGTGCAACATTTCACCCCACACCTGTGTGAATGTGTGTGTATGTGTGTGTTTGTGCGTGCTTGTTGTGTGCAACATTCATTCCACACCTATGTGTGTTTGTGTTTGTGCGTGCTTGTTGCGTGCAACATTTTGTTACTCCTTGCCTTCCGGAGTGAGAGGCGGCATATTGTCTCTGCTAGGTCTAGATATGCAGCACCTGGCCACAAGCTGGTCTAGATCTAGGTCTAGGTCTAGATCTCTAGACCTAGCTGCTCAAGATGCTCTAGATCTAGGTCTAGATCTGCAGCACCTGGCCACATCCAGCAAAAATGCTCTTGCACACACCTCTTGCACTCACATACGCACGCAAGCATACATGCATATACACACGCACACGCACGCTCACACACACATGCACACACACATACACACACATGCGCACACACACTCACACACACACACGCATGCACGCACATATACGCACGCTCGCACACACACACACTCACACACACACACACACACACGGAGGATTACCTATGTTGTAACACTCCAGGCACGAAAGGTGTTGCAATCTCTGTTGTCTCTGGACCCGCAACAGCTGGCCAGGGCAGGACCGCAGCAACAGGGAGCGGCGGGAACAAGCTTTAGTGAGGTCATGGCGCAGGAGCAAGCTGCTCAGGTGTGTGTGTGTGTCCTTGTATATGCTTGTGTATATGTCTGTAATGCTTGTGTGTGTGTTTGCATATGTATGTGTTTGTATATGTTTTTACATATGTGTTTGTCTGTACATGTTCGTGTGTGTTCCTTTGTGTATGTTTGTGTGTGTGTGTGTCTTTGCGTATGTTTGTGTTTGTGTATATGTGTGTGGCTTGGAGCGAGACTCATTCTGCAAATGCAGTTGCTATGCCTGTAATGTTACTGATACACAGAGGTAGCAGTACACGCACACACACATTCACACACACATATACACACACGCACGCACACATTGTGCATACACTTGTACATGCACACATGCACATGTTGTTCACACACACACACCCTTGTCGTGCATAACGCACAGGCTGATTTCGAGGCTTGGGTGCAGCAGCTGCGCGCCAACAAGACTGCTGCCTCTCAACTGCAGCAGCAGCCGCAAGAGCATACACACGTACATGCACACATGCACATGTTGTTCACACACACACACCCTTGTCGTGCATAACGCACAGGCTGATTTCGAGGCTTGGGTGCAGCAGCTGCGTGCCAACAAGACTGCTGCCTCTCAACAGCAGCAGCAGCCGCAAGAGCATACACACGTACATGCACACATGCACATGTACGCTCACACACACACACACCCTTGTCGTGCATAACGCACAGGCTGATTTCGAGGCTTGGGTGCAGCAGCTGCGCGCCAACAAGGCTGCTGCCTCTCAACAGCAGCAGCAGCAGCAGCAGCAAGAGCAGCAACAGCTGCCACAGCAAGAAGGACAAGAGGCCAGTGTAGGGGGTCTTGCAGGCACAGGGCAAGAGGAGGAGGACCAGCAGCTGTTTTTCGATGAGCTTGACGACACAGAAGCTGCTGCCTCACGGTTAGTGGCATCACAGGTGTGTGGGCTTGTGTGTTTGTTGTGTGTGTGTTTGCGTGTGTATGTGTTTGCTTGTGGGCTTGTGTGTGTGTATTTGCGTGTGTGTGTGTGTGCATTTGTGTGTGTGTGCGTGTGTGTGTGTGTGTGTGCGCACGCGTGTGTGTGCGTGCATGTGTGTACGTGTGCATGTGCTCCTGGGTGGGTGAGAGTGCACGGCTGCATGTGTGTGGGTGGTCATCGAGCAGGAGTCCCGGTACCAGTAGCAGCAGCGGTACCCGTACGTAAGCAAGAATTTCAGCATGCATGCACACGTACCCACACATATGCACATACGCACACACACATTCAGTTGTTGTGTCCTATTAATTAAGGGCTGCACTAGCTGTCAATTTTTCAACGGCGTGAGCTGATGGTATGTACACAGACTTTGGCACACTTGCACGCACAGACACACACAAGCTGAGATGCAGAGTTGATGTGCTGAATCATGGGCTTGAGCTGCTTACAAGCTGCTCGAGAGCAAGAGCTGCTGATAAGCTGAGATGCTGAGTTGATGTACGGAATCATGAACTTGAGCTGCTTACAAGCTGCTCGAGAGCAAGAGCTGCTTACACACACACACACACACACACACACACACATACACACACAGACAGACGCACGCATACACACATGCACACATACAAACACACACACGTACACAAAACACACAACTACTGGATTTCGTCCACACAGGGCCAAGGACTTGAGGGCTTGAGTGCGCTGCTGTCACGGCTGCAGTCTGCGGAGGATTTTGGAATGACTGAGGCTGAGCTGAACAAAGATGATGGCCCTGTGCTGAGCGAGGAGCAGGTGCGTGGATGGCTGCACTTTCGTACCCTCCCTGTAGTGCTCACCCACCTCCCTTTTGCTGCCCCCTTGTGCTGTCATTGTTAACATACCCTGCCTACCACATGCACTGCTACCCTATCCCCTCCCACAAATACTGTTACAGCTACCCTATCCCCTCCCACAAATACTGTTACAGCTACCCTATCTCCTCCCACAAATACTGTTGCTGCTACCCATCTCCTCCCACAAATACTATTACTGCTACCCTATCCCCTCCCACAAAAACTGTTACTGCTACCCTATCTCCTCCCACAAATACTGTTGCTGCTTCCCTATCTCCTCCCACAATTACTGTTGCTGCTACCCTATCCCCTCCCACAAATACTGTTACTGCTACCCTATCTCCTCCCACAAATACTGTTGCTGCTTCCCTATCTCCTCCCACGAATACTGTTGCTGCTACCCCATCCCCTCCCATGCACTGCCCCCGTTCATCTGCCCATCTGCCTCCATGCACTGCTACACTAACCTATGCACACATACATGCACACACATAACACATGCACAAGGGCAAACACACACACACACACGACGTACGTACAGGCACCAACACACACACACGACGTACGTACAAGCACCAACACACACACACACACCATTAACACAGGTCATTGCCCAACTGGCCATCAGCGACCCTGAGCTACATGCCCTGCTGACCAGCGGTCCCCCTCTCGACAAAGGTGTGTGTGTGTGTTTGTGTGTGTGTGTGATCTGTTGCCAAGACGTGTGTGTGTGTGTGTGGCCTGTTGCCAAAATGTGTGCATGTTTGTGTTTTTGACCTTGGTACCAACACGCGTGTGTTTGTGTGTGTGGGGGGGGAGTTTGTTCCTGTTTGCTTCAGCTCAAGGTGCGCTTATGAGCCACATTCTCATGTAAAGTGTGTGCACAACCTGATACACACAAACACTCACACAAAACACAAACGCACAACATGCACAAGCGCACACACGTGTGCATGCAGACAAAGACATTGACAAGCTCACAGGTGCCCTGGACAGCATGTCAAGGATGGGTTTGTGTATGCACGCTCAGACACACACACATCCATTTGCTCACGCACACACACACTACTCACACACACACACACACACACACACACACACACACACACACACACACATGTGTGTGTGTACATGCAGACGAGGACATTGACGAGCTCACGCGTGCGCTGGACAGCCTGTCGAGGATGGGCTTAGGCGGACCCTCTGCGTCAGCCTCTGCCTCTGACTCGAAGGGTGGTGCTGCTGGCGCTGCTGACACGGAGTTTGGAGGGAGTGAGGAAGCAAGTGATGACGGGTTTGAGGAGGAGGAGGTGAGAGTTGAGGGTGTGTGTTGGCACGTTTCGCCAGTGAGGTTGACGGCATGCCAGTGAGGTTGACAACTCATGCTTGGAGTGCCGTTGGTTAATGCAGATCTGGTGGGTGGGGATGAGGGCTGGAGGAGGGTGTGATTGAAACGTTGGAGGATGAGGTAAGCGGTGATGGGAGGGTGGAGGAGGAGTCTTTGTTTGTGGGAGGAGGAGTCTGTGTTTGGTGCTCATCCTTAAGTGATGGCTTTGTGATCTGATTTTATGCATGTCCTTATGCGTGTGTGTGTGTGTGTGTGTGATGGCAAGAATCTTGCAATGCGAGATCTGTCTAAGGCTGCATGCACCGCACGGTGTCATAAAGGTAAAGGAAAATTTAGGAAAGTGTGTGCAGGCAGTAAGTACTGCTCCCCAATTTACGAAGGGAAGGGCATTGCACAGCACAGCACAGCACAGCACAGCACAGCGTCATAACATTCTGCAGTTGAAAGCCAATGTACTTGTGTACCCAATGTCCACCATTGGCCTGCATGGTTGAAGCAGGTGGTCAGCGACGCGCGCAGCTAATGCAGGAGGCTGTGCGCAGTGTTTGCGGTCTGTGTGTAAAATGCGCTATGTGTCATGCCATCATGCGCATGCAATGGGAAAACTGAACAACCTTGTGTTTATTGCAGGGTGCGGTCTGTGTGTGAGATGCGTGAGGTGTCATGCCATCATGTGCATGCTACGGGGTAACTGAACAACCTTGTGTTTATTGCAGGGTGTGGTCTGCGTGTGAGATGCGTGAGGTCTCATGCTATCATGTGCATGCAATGGGGTAACTGAACAACCTTGTGTTCATTGCAGGGTGTGGTCTGCGTGTGAGATGCGTGAGGTGTCATGCCATCATGTGCATGCTATGGGGTAACTGAACAAGTTTGTAAGCAGCCGTGGTCAGGCAGCCACCACAGACGCACCTGGTGTGCCCTGATCCCGCACTCATCCTACGCTCACAGTCTTTTTACCAACAACTGTGTGTGTGTTTAATGCATTCAGGAGGTGATGCCCTGATCCTGCACTCATCCTGCACTCAATCTTTTTTACCAACAACTGTGTGTGTTTAATGCACAGGAGGTGAGTGATGCAGAGCTGTGTTTGATGTGTGTTTATGCACAGGAGTGTTTAATGTGTGTTTCATGCATTCAGGAGGTGAGTGATGCAGAGCTGCTGGAGGCTGCGCGCAGCGATCCCGACCTGGCAGCCTTGTTGAGAGGAGAGTCGGTAGACGGCCTGGACTTGGACAGGGCCATTGACAGGTATGTATGTGTGTGTGTTTGTTTGGGTACGTGTGTGTGTGTGTCATGTGTAGTCTGGACTTGGACAGGGCCATTGACAGGTATGTATGTGTGTGTGTTTGTTTGGGTACGTGTGTGTCATGTGTAGTTTGACTTGGACAGGGCCATTGACAGGTATGTATGTGTGTGTGTTTGGGTGTGTGTGTGTCATGTGTAGTCTGGACTTGGACAGGGCCATTGGCAGGTGTGTGTGTTTGCGTGTGTTTGCGTATATGTTTGTGCGTGTGTGTTTCATGTGTATGTACATGTGTGCATACACACTGTGTGTGTCATGTGTCATGTGTAAGGGTGGGAAAGTAGGGTGTCTGACTTCGCCAGCAAGGCTCGGCACTCACTGGGGAAGCCCTAGCTTTAAATTACGGTTAGAAAATCACTCTATAAAACCTGCACGGATTAAGCAGAAACTGTTCTTATATATTATGAATGATAGCGTTGAGACCAGGTGGAAGAAAGGGGGGGGGTGAGCCAGGAGAATTTGGTTCGCGGTTACAAGCCCCCCAAAAAGTGTTGCACACCCCTTATAACTCTTCCTGGTGTTTTATCTTATAATAAATAAATATTATTAATGAAGAGACTTGGTTTATAATATGGGCGTGTGAGCCAGAAAAAATTGGTTCACGAAAAATCCGGTAGCCCCTCCCCCCCCACACAGCTGCACACTGCCTATCACTGGCCCACTAACTACGCTACTGCTAATGCTTGTCCTCGATGATGTGGAGTGGCACGCTTATATTGGAGAAAGAAGGCCCAAGTGTTCAATGGATTTCTCCTTGATTGCCTGCCTTCAAGTCGTCCAACCGCTGCTGACTGAGGCCCAGGGCTTGCCTTTTGTTGCTGCTGCTGGGCTGCATGGTGCTGCTGCTAGGGCCTGCTTCTGCTGCTGCTGACTGCTCCTCCACAGGAATGAGCCCATTTTTCACACTCGATATATTCCCGCTGCAGTTCCTGCTCTTCAAGTGTGTCTTGCAGGCATTGGAGGGGTTGGAGGGGCTGAGGAATGTGTCGCAGTATTTACACTGTAACTGGCAGATGACTTCAAAGTTCCCTCTCAAAGACACGAGCACCAGACGCACACACTGCCACCACCATGTTTTACCCTTCTCTTTGCAGCCCTGACGTGCTGGAAGACATCATCAGATGTTGGGGACTCTCCATTGTAGGACTGAGTGCCATAGATGACAGCCCCTTCCCCATCCAAGCCCATGCACTTATAATCCTCTTCATCAGTCTGGTTTATTGTTAGCTTTATTGAAGCTCATCCATTTCATAAAATAAAATATTTGGAATTTCGGGGTGGTTTTGGGGATATCTGGGGAGATGGGGCTGAATCCCCCAAAAATGTGGACACCCTCGCTGGCCGACGAGTGTCTTCCACACCGGGAAAGAAGCTCGCCGAGGCTCGACGAGCCTCGCACTTGACGAGTCTCGGCGAGGTCATGGTGATCCACCCTTTTAGTCATGTGTGTGTGTGTACATCCTGGACCTGTGGGTGCACATGCACCAAAAACATGTATGCCTGTGTTAGCGCGTGTTTTGTCGCTGAACGAATCAGTGCTTCGTGTGGCGATTAAAGTTGTGTGCAGTACACGAGCAGCTGCTGTTTGTGTGAGCAGCATATGTTGGCCTCCATGCTATTGGTAGAGCAGGATGCCATCTTTGCGTGCATATCCATCCCCTCAGATGCCTTGCGCTACATCTCACCTATGCACTCACATACACACATATGCACACACACGCACACACATACACACGCACACACACGCACACTCTCACACACACATGCACACTCTCACACACATGCACACTGGCAAACACACATCAAACTGGCCTTTACTTACTCCCACTTCTCCCCCTACTGACGTGTAATGCCCACACCGTACCACTACCCCATACACATACACGCATAGCCAAAAATGTGCATGAAAGTGGCCCCTGCTCATTAACAAAAATGGCACTGCTCATCGTTTCTCAGCTGATACGTGTGCCTGTATCAAATTTGACTCGTTTCTCAGCTGATGCGTGTGCCTGTATACGTTTCTCAGCTGATACGTGTGCCTGTATCAAATTTGAAATGCAGCTCTCGTTTCTTAGCTGATGCGTGTGCCTGTATACATTTCTCAGCTGATACGTGTGCCTGTATCAATTTTGAAATGCAGGCAGCTGGGAGGGGGAGGCGAAGAAGACGATGATGACATGACGGAAGACGACGAGGAGGATATGGACGGGGATGTGGGCTTTTCTGATCTGTTTGAAGCCCTGGAGGAGGTGGGGATTTTCTTTCGCAACGTGGGATTTTTCAATGTGCTGTAAGCCTGGAGTGTGACAGTCCCCTGCAATGTGGGCTTGCCTGATCTGTTTGAAGCTCTGGAGGAGGTGAGGATTTTTTCGCAACGTGGGGTTGTTCATAAGCCTGGGGTGTGAAAGCTCCCTGCAATGTGGGCTCGCATGACACATCAAAAACCTTATAGACAGGTCCTTTCAAAAGGGGGCAGCTTTGGAGTGTGAATGCGATTTTGTGTATATTAGTGATTGATTTAATCCTTTGTCATCTTTGCTTGCTACCCCTGAGGTCAGCATTCACTTTAGACCTCTCTCAGACCTCGTTGCTGTAGCAAAGTGTTCTCTGAGCTGTGTTTAGGGCTGGCCAGGGCCTCATCGATTCACTGCATTGCGGTGTACCAAAAAGGTTGCTTGCCATCGCCGTGAGTGTGCCGTCGTTGTCCATTACCTTTGCTGTCAATTTGTGTGATTGGTTGCATGCGTCCTGATCCTGATCAAACACCACAATCTTGCCGTGCCCTTACACAAGCACACATTCACTGCAGTACACAATCAGACACACACACACACACAAACGCGCGTGCACACACATGCACACACACACAGATGCACACCTGTACATACAAATACACCTGTACATACTTACTGCAATACACAATCACACACACACAAACGCGCGTGCACACACGCACACGCACACACACATGCACACACAGATGCACACCTGTACATACTCACGTACACATTCACTGCAATACCAAGCAGACACATACACACAAACGCGTGCACACACACACACACGCACACACGCACACAGATGCACACGTGTAAATACAAATACTCACATACACACTCACACACAACGTACAGGACCCCTCGATCAGTGAGGAGGACAGGGCAGCTGCCATGCAGGAGCTGCAAGGCATGTTCAACTCTGCCGGAAAATTAGGCAAGTTTTGTGTGTGCAAGCAAAGGTGGTGTAGATGCCAGCGTACTCAGCGTGTCCTAGTTGTTGTGACTTTCCTTGTGACTTTCCATGCGCTTTCTGCTGGTTTCAAATGCATCACCAAGCTGAGCTGCACCCTTGTTTCTTTAGACCACGCACACACACACACATACACACACGCACAGGCAAGGCTGGCAAGATCTCAAAACGCGACCTTCTGTCTGAGCTTGGTGATGGGGCAGACAAGGGAGTTACCACCACTGGGGTGTCCCGACTAAGGCAGCCCGGGGGGGGGGGAGGAGAAGACCAACCAAGGCCACTGCTGCCTCGGCCCTCGCGTAAATGAAAGGCGGCATGGGTTCAACTGTTACAATTGTTTGCAACGCACAGATGCTCTCTCTATTTGCGAGATGAAAGGAAGACCCTGATGTGAAGGGGAGATGGAAGGCTGCACAGTTTTGCTACGTTGCTTAGCTTTGCAGTGGTGATCACGTTGGGGGCGATGATGTGTATATTATGACGCAAGACTCTTGCTTGTATTTTAAAGAAATGCGTGCAAGCGGAGAGGCTCCTGAATCGATTTTTGAATGGTTGGGAAGCTTGTGCAAGCAAAAAAAATGCATGTGCCCTGGACGTCTGAAAGGGAAGAGAACGAGGCCAAGTACAAGTAGTACGACCACAAAGAAGAAAAGATTTAAGTTGAAACATTGGGTGTGAGGAATCGAAGGCGTCAGTTTAGATTTAAGATTAGTTCCCAACATCGACGCTGATTGTTCAAAGCATAAAAACGTCAACCAAGTGCTCTTTGTTTCTTAGAGAGCAAGCCATATAATAATGACCCAACCCCCCTCTGGTGTTTCACGCCCATTTTGAGGTAGAGGCGTAATTGGGGGTGTTCTGACTAGCCCTGTTCAGTGAGCTGGGGGAGTTAATTAAGCCAGGGAAATAAATAGCATGGCATAGATGTGGATTGCGGTACTCAATTAGCTCAGCAATCTACTCGATGCTCAGCCAGATGTTTGAGTAGACCTCCCAGCCCTGGAAAGAAGATGCATGTGCAGCAGACTAGTGTGTGTGTGTGGTATAAGAAAGTGTGTGTCGGTTTGTTAACACAAAGCTGGGAGAGAGAAATAGAACTGCCAGCAGTCAGAAGTGGAGTTCCCTGCTCGGGAGAGTTAGTTGACATATGTTGTCTTTTGGAAACAGCATTGGGTCGGCGGCCATTAGCTCACACATGAATCAGATTGAAGTAGGGGGGGGGTAAGGGTTACACAGCTATATCCGCCAGCGAGGGCAGTTGAGCTATAGCAAAAAAAAAGGCAGCTTCAAGAAGAGAAGGAGGCCAGACTGAACAAGACACCAGAAAAAGAGACAAGGTCAGT
>Ga0307968_1002782_pt1 | contig 14599 bp, 9 predicted proteins | sample OrgLakmetagen650_FD_201834 | JGI IMG/M metagenome (GOLD analysis project Ga0307968, IMG submission 201834) | Saline water microbial communities from Organic Lake, Antarctica - #650 | ecosystem: Environmental > Aquatic > Non-marine Saline and Alkaline > Saline | place: Antarctica: Organic Lake... | reverse complement strand
CTCTCTCTCTCTCTCTCTCTCTCTCTCTCTCTCTCTCTCTCTCTCTCTCTCTTAGATTATAGCTTGCGTATGCCCCAACAGATTAATAGTTAAAAGGAGGCAATTAAGGCGAAGTACAATTCTTGACTCTATACAGGAGGAATAAACGCAGCATCTTGTCAGGATCCGGTATCAAGCACGATGGTTGCCAAGGTTGATATAAATAAATGCAACACACTCATTTTCTTCCATGGTTCAAGGAACACGTACGGTGGGGCATCAGGAGCACACACAAATCCAAGATCGGTTAAAATATGTGGCCTTTTCTGTATCCCCCAGGGTAGCATGAAGAACGAGGCAGGGAGCACATGGGAGATGGAAGAGGTGGCTGCTTGCCAGGCCATGGCCTCAGGTCTCGGCCTGTCCTTGGACTGGGCGCCCAGCCATCTATACCCCCAGGTACGGATCTTGTGATCTAGATCCCTGAATCAATATTACTTTGCACAGTCAGTTGCCCACTCAGCCTTTGGTGGAAGCGTTTCACAGTACCTGTACCTATTGAACTTTCCCCTTTATTTGTGTGGGTTCCCTGTCTGCATAGCCTTGTTCTTGTTGTTTGCGCGTCTCCAATCGTTCATTTTCTTTGTCTGCAATCTTCACAGCAACTACGGTTTGTATTGTGGCAGGGATCACACAAACAAACCTTGCAAGCTGGACGTAAGCTTCTTGTCAGAATTAAACCATGGCAAACTATAATTTATTTATGTCAGCACAATATTAAATTTTCATATCTACAGGCTGCGTCCACTATGGAGCACATGCACCAGCAGCCAGGCAATGCTCAAGGAGGTGAGACACATGAATTGCGCACTGTTAAACAGCAAAGGTAGCAATCCATACAGACAAATCGAATGCTTAAATACTTAACAGCATTTTCTGTTGAAAATAAGTAGTTAAGCAAAACCCTATCACTCTATGCATCCGCATGGACTCACAAGCTCAAAAGTTCTTTGACCTAAATGGTCACGAGCCGCAGTTGTGAACCAATATTTTGGTGCTAGCGGCCCCTCCGTCTTCTGAATCAATTTTTTAAAGGAGGGTTTACAAACATCCTCTGTAACTAGAACACGCCAATGGTCGCTAGTGTGCCAACATGTAGTGGTCTGCAGTCATGTGACCTCACATCAGCTTGGAAGTTGTCGAGCAGTACTAAAACATTGCATTTTGAGCACAATTAAGCTGAGATTGGGCGGGAAGAAGTGGTACAGTTTTCTATAAGGGAATTGTATGCAGGTAGCTGTAAGCACCTCAAATAGAAAATTTGGATTTGAATTATCACTCTAACCTAATGCAGGACCTTGTACTCCAGCTGCTGTAAGCGGGTGCGAGTCCAATCAAGCCAGGATGCTGCGTGAGCGTTGTGCCAGTGCTAGTAGCCATGACCTTGTGGCTGTCAGCGGCTCTGCTTGCTCCGTGTCACTTTTGCAGGTGGGTGGCATCGTATGGTGCACTGGTTTTAAAGTTGCAAGAGTGTATTGACCGCCAAAGCACTGACTAATGATTTGATAAAGCATAATTATACTGCAATTCAGTAAAAAACTCAAGAACTCTGTTGCAGCAAATCACCGTCACTGCAAAGTATAAGACTCAGCACAACAACCAATGGAGGAGACAGTTTATTAAAGAATGGTTTAACGCCAGGGTCGAGTCTCTCTCGAGCAAAGGCCGGAAACTGTACTCCAGACTGCAATTCTCCTGATTCTCTCTCTCTCTCTCTCTCTCTCTCTCTCTCTCTCTCTCTTTCTCTGCAGTTTCTCAAATCCAACTAGCTTAACACACTGACATATACTATACCATAAACACTCTAATCGGCTGCCGCGCCTCTCCTCCCCAGGGCTGGGAAGTTTACTCAACCATCTGGCTGAGCATTGAGTAGTTTACTGAGTTATTTAAATATCGCAATATCAAAACCAGAAAACGCTATCTTCAATAGACTGGCTCCTCCAGCTTTTGAACGAGACTAGGCAAAATAACCTCAACTGAAAAATGAACTAACAAAATTACACGAATCGTCACTGCCAACAATTGGGCATGACAACTCAACTACGCAAAATTCAAGGAAAGACATAATTATCAACAAGGACCAAGAAGGGTTGCAGGCTTGGCCTGGAACCGGCTCCTGATGAGAGCTGTTAGTATTACTGGAAAGGGCACGTCTGGTATGGACAATTTCAGCAGCAGACTAATGAAGTGCTGCGTTCATGGGTGTTTTTCCTGCAAACAATGATTGTAAACGATGATAGTAAATGCGCTCTCTAAATATCATTCTCTTGACAGAAAAAAAACTATTTTGCCTCATGTGTCATCCCACCTAGTAGCAAAGTCTCATGACAGAATTTCGCTTTGCACTTAAAGCGTTAGTGAGAATCGTGGCTGTACCTGCCCCAATCTGTCATCCGTACGAGACGTGCTCGCTTAATTTTTCTCTCTCTTAAGTCTTCCCATCTAGTAGCCAGCAACATTTCTGCTGCCTTTCTTAACCTAAATCCACACTCCTTTCACTTCAGGTCTTAGGGGGAGACCAGCTCCACAAGGTGGTCGAGTGGCAGGCACATGACCTAGAAGTGTGGTGCGCTGCCTTTAGCCATGACGAGGTAATTGCATGTGTGGTGGAGTCACATCTGCTCACCGCCCTTCTTCTCTTGCATTTTGTATCTGGGATGATATTTTGTCTTGGACTGACGAAGTCGGCCTCATCTTGAACGTAGACGGTGCTCGCTGTTCACCACCTAGCACTGAGGAAAAAGGCGTGCAACTCAAAAAGATACCATTTTTTAACATGCAGCAGTAGTCAGTGGCGCCCGATCGTTGCAGTCTAAAGCGTTTCTGTGTGCTTGCATTTCCAAATATGTGCAGCCATGGCTGCTGTACACAGGAGCGGACGACTGCACGTTCAAGGCATGGGACATCAGAGACTGCTGCTGTAACCCGCCAGTGGCTAATGTGGATGCCGTATCCCATGGAGGTACGTGAACCCACTGAACGAGTGTGATTCCTATAAGTGAAAAACATTGAGTGCCTACAGCAATTCTATGCCCAGCAAGCCTGCGCAACCCAGCTAGTTTTCATTACAATCTCGTGGACACTTGCCAATGCTAAAATTAGCTGTATGAAGCAATTAACCACAATCATTGCTGCAATACGGTCGTCTGACCTAGCTAATACAGACACATGCATCTTGTACGATCTAGCAGTCGCAGAATGTAGCCACAGCATCAATTTCACGCGCTCACAGACAGTATGCCATGAACACAGGCATAGATGCAAGCTCGGATGCTGGCAGCGACGAAGGGGACTCAAAACAGAAGCCGCAATGTTTGTTCAGTGACCGAAAAACGCACGGGGCGGGCGTGTGCACCATATCCCCTCACCCTCAACCCGGACTGCATGTGCTTGCCACCGGCAGTTATGATGAGAGGGTGAGGCTGTGGAGTACCCAGAAGCCTAACCGGCCACGTGTAATGGCAGAGGTGCGTGTCTGTCATTGCATGCCGTTGGCTTTACGGGAATTTATGGCTGAATCGTGGATTAGCAGGCGTCTGTCTTGTTTGTAGTGGATGGGGGAAAGCAAAAATGAGCCCTCATCAATTAGAAAAGGATTGTGTTATGGATACCTCACCCACAACACACAAATTAGTTCAGGTCAAGCTAATCAACTAGTTGCTGATGATCACTTGAAAAGGCGTTTGTCTGCCACCTGATATACAACATCTTAAAAAGCAAACTAATTGTCTGGAAACTTAGTTAGCCACACTCTTGACAAAAATCACCCTTTGTTTCCTTTTCCTTCCATATGTGTCCTTCTTCAGGCCGTTACTGGAGGAGGCAACTGGCGGCTGCGCTGGCACCCATACAAGTCCACTGTCCTTTTGGCGGCTTGCATGTATAATGGCTGTGCTGTGCTGCGTGCGTCGTCTGATTTTGGGCATCTGCAAGTGAGTATAGAGTGTACTGCGTGCGGAGCGTCCAAGGTATTGGGGTCCTGGAAGTTAAGTATGTCAGGGCACTGAGTTTGCAATAGAGCATGACAGATACCGTACCTGCCCTTACAAAAATTGCGAGCGTATATATAAGAGGCACCACACACCATTTTAAACTACTAAAAAGAGTATTATAGTACATGTGTGCTTGATTCAACCCTTGCTCACCCACTGCATGTCGCAAACTCCTGCATACCGTAGCGACAATATATCACGCCGAAAAAACATAGTTTTTGGGGGGTGCAGCCAACTCACTCCCCCTCAAAACAAATGAACATTTGAGGGGTGTGGAATACTGCGGATTGGGTAATAACTATTTTAAACTAATGAGCCCCCAAGAGCCCCTTTGAGGCGTGTCCAGACGGGGATGGCCAGCTTTTGCAAGGCTCCCCAATCGCCGAGCAGCTTGAGCAGCAACAGCGAGAGGATAGGCAGAAGTTGAAGAGGGAAGAGGAGGAGGGAAGTGAGGAGGAGGGGAGTGAGGAGAGCTGGAAGCCAGTAGGGGAAGATGATAAGGGCTTGCGTATGGAAAGACTAGATGGCAAAATCAGTTGCCAGCTGACACACAAAGGATGACTGAGCAGAATCCGACTCATATAGATTTCTCAGTGCTTTTGGACAATGTTATTGTGTTATGGAATGCACCTCTGAGTCTCTTGGTGCCTTTCTAGTTTCTTGGTGCAACTCTGAGGGCATTTAGCCCCTGCGGAAGGGTGCAGCAAGCACTAACATATATTTTGAGAGGGGTGCGGAATGGTGCAGACAGGGTAAAAATAAATTTTTTTTGAGGGGTGCGGATTGCACTGTAGTATCTGCCAAGAAATCCGTCACAACGTGTGCCTACCCACCTGCCGGTAATATCTTGCCATTTGCTGCAGGTAGTGCAGGCGTACTGTGGTCATGAAAGCATTTCATATGGAGCCGACTGGTTTCGTAAGGGCTTTGCGCAAGATTGCTGCCGGTCTGAGGGTGCAGAGTTGAAGAACAATTCCCGCAATCACAGAACAACTTGCGATCAATCCCAGGATCTTGTCGCCACATGCTCTTTTTATGACCGGTTACTACATTTGTGGTCTCCTCAGATTGAGTGATAATAGAGGCTTTTTTTGCATTGCTGACAATTGACAATTTGGCAAGTCTGTTTTTTCCATATATTTTATGGTACGCATTGGCCCGGCTTTTTCGCCCCTGTTATAAGTACCTTGCCGGTCGACCCTAAGTCTAAACCCTGACCACACTTGATTTCAAGAGGCAACATCAGGGTGAAATTTTCAGAGATACCAGAGGAGAAACGCTTCTGCATCGAAACTATTTGCTACATTTATATTATATTTTAATAAAGCTGGCAGAAAATTCTCCCTCCCCCCTTTCCACACTTGTATGCAAAAAAGCTGCCCAAAAGAAAGCCAAGAAAACAGCAAGCAGCACCAGCACAAGGCCAGCAGGACACAACATGGCTCAGGTGTGTATTTTGATGACCTGCATGGGCAAACGGCCCCTCTCTCACACTGTTGCATGCCTCTAAAAATAGCAGGCACAGAGCAGCACCAGTCTGCCAAGAATCAGGCACAGGCAAAGAGGGGCGGCAATGGCCATTTGAGGTGCGGTATTCAGACTTTGATGAACGTGAATCAACTCGAGAGTTGCACAAGAGTCAGCAGATTGCGCGTGTCCGCAACGATGCTCATGCGCAGGGCACCTTCAAGTTCAACAGAGCGCTCTGAGCAGGGGAGCAGAAGAAGTGCTAATCACCTTCTGTGCTTTAAAAGCGGTCCCAACCAACTAACTCAGGCACGTGTTGCAACGAACGACTCTTTGTACTCATGTGTATACGTACATTCTGATTACTGATGGTAACATAAACCATTTATGAATATGCATTTGTGCTGCTCGCTGTGCTGTCATGCGTGTTGCTGTGGAGGAGGACCTGTGCTGATCATAGTACTGCAAGAAATACAGCACTCAACTCTAATAACCCTTATTATGGGGCCTTAGGTCAGAAAGAGGAGAGGCGATTGAAAAAGGAGGTCCCTCTTTGGCGTCTCTACAAGCAGGGTTATAGATGTCTATATGCGTCTGTACGCACTGTCTGTACGCACTGTCTGTACGTACTGTCTGTACGCACTGTCTGTACGCACATCTCTGCAACTTCAGGGTGCTGGTCCGCGCAGGAAATTCAGTCAGCCTCGCCCTCAAAAGTTTGACCGCAACAAGTTCCTGCAGGTAGGTTGATGTAGAATAGATGGCATCACAGACTGAAGGGAGAGAGGTTTGAGAGTGGAATATCAAGTATTAGCTCCCCGACTCATCTAATCCGTGCGGATTGAAGTACAGCGATGATATTCAACTCTCCAAAGCCGTCCAAGCTTCTTACACCTACATGCCAGAATTCAAGCTGAGCACAGCAAGAGCCTGCTGTTTGGTGAATTTGCACATTCTGCAGAACCCCACCCGCCAGTCTGCGTGTGTTCATTGCATCAGCATCATCATCAGCAGCAGCAGCAGCCTTTAAGCCGTGCCTAAATAACTCCATTGTTTGGACGGTCATGGAATTGTACTTAATAGAATTTATGTCTTGCTTGATTTGTTTCCACCTGCTGCTCAGCCCCCTTGTATACCTCATCCTTGCACAAGACATGCAACGAACAATGCACACTAATACGCAGGCAAACTATCGGTTTGTGGTGTCAGATGCCGTGGACGCCAGCCTGCATTATGCCGATGCTGACAAAATGTTTGAGTGGGAAGATGTTCTTCAGGTCCGTATTGCTGCCAGGCACCTTGATTATAGCATGTAGTGTGACATCCATGCATGACCCAAGAATGTAGGATATTGCGTGACAAGGCGTGTTGGGCTTTGAGGGGTAGCCAGTATGTAAAATCAAGCTGTTGCAACTTCTTGCGTGTGACGTTCTCTCTAGATGTCACGTGTCACTGCACACAAACAGCTCATCACGACCTAAGGCCGCGGTTTGCCTCTTTGCTGATTAACATTCATCTTTGCCATGCTTGGTACGAGCAGGTGGAGCTGCTGACTTCGTCCCCCCTGTCATGCCCCATCAGTCTTGATAACCCCCCGCGATGCCCACAAAGTGAGTCACAGGAGTATTCAACTAACAACTCGTTTTGTTTCCTCCGCCGTGCAATACTAAATTGATAAATCATGTAACAGAACAAAAGTGAAGCGCAGCCAATTACCTATTCCAGCAGGTGTTTAAACATGAGGTGGTGCACCGTGCACCGCGCAACCGAAAGCCAAAAGCACCAATTCATGACCATAAGGGGTATACACTGCACAGCAGAACAAAAAGTGCCTTCCCTAGCAAAGGACCGGAATCGAATAGGTGCCAACATATTTTTTCTATACCCATTGCAGCAAGCTCACTGCGTTAGCCCGTACACGATGCTCAACTGTAATACAACACACACACACACACACACACACACCAGCTTACAATTGTGCAGCAAACAATGCACAACGACATTGGTCGCATGATAGCACGACGAGCAAATAATTTTAAACCGATTTCTGCCCTGCAGTCACGCCGTGCGGCCACATCTTCTCCTTCCCGGCCATCATGGCTCATTTGCTGCACGCGGGAGGGCCCCAACTCAGGTATGAGGCGATCTGAATTTGAGATGTCAAGATGGCCTTAAATATTGAGATTCAGATATTGAGATGTCAAGATGGCCTGAACTTCTCGAGATGCTGGCAATAATGGAATTCACGGATGGTTTGAATTTGCATGCTTGCTAGGGAAACCCACACACCTAACATCCTTCTCTTAGTCAAATTGCTTTGCCCATCGCTTTGCTTCGCTATACGACCTTGGCTTTGAACACACTTGCTCTACATGAATGGCAGTTTGCCCACCACTCCCGCGGCCTGCACTTCTTTCCTTCATTTGAACGCACGTGGTCCACTTGTTTGTCTGCTGTGAGCATTGTTCAACTGCGCTCTCAACCCTCCTGTTGCTCCCACATCTGTGCACACATAGGAGAGGTTCTTTGTAGGTGACAATACATATGATGTATGATGATGTATGGATTTACGGAATATACACGCCTTATTCTTAGCAGGGAGTTCCCAGGTATGCAATAATGAAGGGTGTATGTACATGGTTCTAGCCAACGTTTCTCATTTCTCATTTACCATGCATCGCATCACTCATAGGCGGTCTGCCCCTTATCCGCTGTGCTTTTTCATTCCTCATAATCCTGCATCGCATCACTCACTCATAGGCGGTCTGCCCCTTGTCCGCTGTGCTTTGCTCCGCTGATCTCGAGGGACCTGCGCCTGCTGTCAACCACAACCGTTGTTTCTCCCAAGGTAGGTAGCTTGGCACGGAAGTTCTTGGTTTTGTGTTTTGTGTGTTATCAATCCTGGAACGATGCTCTGCTCGCTTTCGTGAATTCTCCCTGCGCACGGTCTTTCCTGCCTTCGTTTTGCAAGGCTGGAATTTGATTTAACACCAAGCTCTCAAAAACCGGCAAGCAGTAAGGACTTACTGACTTCTCAGCTGTACCCCCATCCTATACTCACCTCCTCAGGTCGGTAAACCTATGGTATTTCAAAAGCTCAAGCGCGGCCGCACCACCATCGTGCCCACCATCATGCCAGATGGTGCACCCTCCCCTCAAATGCCTCACGGCAGCACACCACAGCCAGCGAGCTCTGACGCCGCTGCGACTGGTGGTGCTGCTTCTGGTGGTTTTGGCACAAATGCTATTGCCGCAAGCGCACCTGCTGCTGGTGCTGGTGCTGGTGCTGGTGCTGGTGCTGGTGCTGGTGCTGGTGCTGGTGCTGGTGCGGGTGCTGGTGCTGGTGGCGGCGGTGGTGTTGCTGCTGCTGCTGCTGTCCCTGGTGCACTTGCTGCCGATGCTGGTGTAGTTGCTACCAAAACACCTGCTGCTGCTGCCAACGCAACTGGTGTGGGTGCAGCCAAGGCAAACAAGCGCGAGAAAAAGCGTGCACAGCCTCCTTTGTTGCTGAGCCCCGGCACTCCTGTGGCGGGGGTGCCGAGCAGTCACCAGGGCCCTCTAGCTGCCAACTGCTTTGCCAAGTTTGCTGTGGTGGGGCTATCAGGTGTGTGTGTGCTTGCGTGTGTATGTGGGTGCTCGTGCATGTGTGTGTCTGTGTGCCTAGCTGTAAACATTGCAAGCGTAATCGCTAAATTTGTTGGGAGACTCTTATGAAGGATGTTGATGGTTTGACAGCATACATGAGCCTTGACTTTTATAAATGCGCATCATGCACACACAATTTATCACAGTCCATACACAGATGCTTACATGCGCAGACGCGCAGACACGCAGGCATATACACATGCATGCACAGGTGCTGGATCCCTGTGGGAATCTGCTGCACGTGACCTGGCGACCTATGCGGCTGAGGTGATTATCAGTAGATTTGTATGTCAAGGAGGAGACCTGTTTGCCAAGGGCTGAAATTTCTGCCTTGTGCTTGTTCACACATGGTGGGGGTGTCGTGAGCTGTTCCTGCATGCATGCCTGTAGAAGCAGAAACATGTCGTTTTGAGCCGTGAATTTAGTAGGCTGGGTCCTTTACCTAGGCCGTCCTTTTCGTGCTTTCCTTGTTACTTGACGAACATGTTAGGAGTAAAAAAGTAAGGAAAGCGCAGGCAGTGGTATTCGCTCCCCCCGTAAAAACCAGAACAGGAAGCCACTTTGGTACCAAGAGTACTTGTTCATGCTTGCAGGCACGAAAGTCCTAAGCAAAGAATGTTGGGTCTAACAAAGTACAGAATGTGCTTGTGCAACAATGAGAATTTGATGATAAGAGGGCTGGCGAGCCTTGATTTGTTATCACTTTGCAACAACATTTGGCCGTCCAGACCCTCCTATCCGACCAAGATAAAAGTTTTTTCCTGGCATGCCTTCTGCAAACCATCTACTCCTTGTTTGGGTCCTCTAAGCAAGCCAACAACAGGGGTTGACTAACATTTTCTTCTGCAAATAGCAAACGTGAGCCTCTCGTAAAGGAGATCGTTTTTTCTAATTCTCCCCTTGTTGCATGAAAACGTTCACAATATGTATAGTCATTCCCTGTATCGCATGCATAAAAAATCCTGTGTTGCCATGCGCATAAGCCTTTGTGCTGCTGGAGAGCCTACTGTTGCCCTTCACTGAATCATCCTACATTACATTTACATTTGTATGTGCGCACGCGTTCTACTTTCACATTGTGCACTACTGGTGCACACACAGGTGATGGCTTGGGGCGGAGACGATGCGGTCACTGAGGCACCTTCTGTGTACGCAGCCCTGGATGTGCTGGCCTTGCGCGCACGCAGGTGTGTGGTTTTCTCTGTGTGTGTGTGTGTGTGAGTTTGTGCACGCGCATGCGTGCGTGAGAGTCAGTGGAAAATCAGGATTGTTGCTCCAAAAGTAGTTTGCTATAGGCTATCTATGAAACTAAGTAACGAGGCTACCACAATGTCCAGAGCTAGTACACACAGGCGCACACAGGCGCGCACACACACACATACATGCATACACACACGCACACACGCAGGTGGGCTGAGCACCGCGCAGAGCTGCTGCTGCTAGGACCCACAGGGACCTGGATTCCTGGCCACGACTTGCAGTCACGGTCTGCTGTGACTGCCGGAGGAATTACTGCAGGTGCCCTTTCCTTTTCATGATTCAACAGCCATGAGGCCGCTGAGTCTTGTTTCCGGCTCAGCTTATAGTCTGAGGCTTGTGGTCACAGGGAGAGATGTTGCAGTCACGACATTGTTGAAACCACTGGAGCCAGCTGGATCACAGTCACGTTGTAACAAAAGACAGTTGTGATTTTAAATTGGCTGTGATTGTGTATGTGCGTATGACTAAGTGCGGTGCAGTGATGGCAGAGGTGCGATGGACTGATGAAGTGTGGTAAAAGGCAGGATGTATCGTGAATTGGTGGGAGCACATGCAGTGCATCATTTGTGCTATAGGCAAACGCTCAGCACAAAGTGAAGCTCACAAATTGAAAGCATGCACACGAAGTACAATAACAGGCCTTGTGTGCCATCAACATTGCACACAGCGCAAATACAGCATTATCGAAAGCATGTCCACGCACGTATACACGCGCACTGAGAGAAGAACTTATATGCGTAAACGCGTGTACGCACATAAGAACGCGCTTACGCACACATGTACATGCTTACACACCCACACTCTTAGGTGCCTCTTCAAACCCCCAACAGGAGGGTGATCCTTCCTCTTTGGGATTGAGCCCTGAGCAGCAAGGGGCGTATGCAGAGGCTCAAGTGAAGAAGGTGAGGTCTTATGAATCGCCTTCAACAGCAAGAGCTTTACTCTCTTGATGGCTTGTGAGCCACAAAATAGGGGTATGGGGCGTGCAGGGCGGAAGAAAACTAATCAAAACGTGTTTTATTCTGACAGGTGTGTGGCATAATGGCATGAAAGCCAATCCTTGAAGCAATAAAGCGTGTCTTGAATTATGGGAAGCAGAGATGGGTGTACTTGTAGCGTTTGAAGTGAACTTTGTCTGCAACTCCATATAAGTCAGTCTTGAGCAGCAAGGCTTGTGGGCCCAAAGGAAAAACGTGACCAGGTCGCAAGGATATTGTAGATTTGACTTTAGGTCACGGACGCAGTTGAGCAGGGACTGATGGTGCATGGGAAGGGTGCAATTGTTGGTTTGCCCTCAGGAAGAGTGCAGTTGGCTCGTTGCCTGGGTCCTTGGCAGGTAGGTGCGTTGGGAGCAGGACAGTGAAGAACGGGGGTGAGCAAGGGTGTCATGAACAAGCGGGGCATCTGTTGAACGTCTTTGTGGCAACAGGAGGTAAAAAAAGGATAAGTGCAGGGAAGAAAGGGAAAGAACAAGTGTGGTATCCCTCAATAGTTGCCGATAAGCACTGTGTAAGCAGACATTAGGTACAGGCAAAAGTCAGGCATAAGTTGCGAGTGATGTGTTTACGTGTGTGAAGCACCAGTGTGTGTGTTTTTAATGTTAGGGGATGTGCTGCCAGTGGGCGCTTCCTGACCTACACATTAGTGGGTACCCACCCGATAAATAGTGCACGCGCACAAACAAATCGCACACTACAAAAATGGAAATATTCAGTGTAGCACGTGTGCACACAAACACACAGGAATAATTGCTCAAGCAACTTGTACACACACATGCACACACACACACGCACACACACACTGCAGATGTTCATGGGTGCGGTGGATGAGCGTGCACTGGCCGCTTCCCAGGCAGAGGCAGAGGCACGGCAGGCAGAGGAGCAAAAAGCGCGGGAGGCCTTGTTCCCTTCGCTGTCTGGTAGCTCACCTCAACAACAGCACCAGATGCCTCTCAGGTGAGATCAGTGATCAGTGGCAGCAGGAAGGTTTGCTTTCTTGCATATATATGCACACAAACTCACACATGTACACGCACACACTTGCACGTACACATATACACACATGCACACACATTTGCACGTACACATATACACACATGCACACACACTTGCACGTACACATATACACATGCACACACATTTGCATGTACACAGATACACATGCATACACACACACAATTGCACGTACACATATACACACATGCACACACACACACTTGCACGCACACATATACACATATGCACACACACACACATGCACACATGCACTTAAATTTACATGCACACTCACGTACGCACACTCCACGTACAGATTAAATATATTGCATGCACAATGACTTACCTAATCCATGCCAAATGAACTGCACACACACACACATATACACTCTCACACACAACCCAGGGGCGACAATGGCAGCAGCGGCAGTAGCAGCAGCACCCTACGTGCTGCTGCATCCTCTTTCTCCTTGCAGAGTGCTCCGCAGGTATGTTGCTACTGTGCTGATGGTTCAGGACCAAGCCTGTTTTGACCAGGACACCTGCCCTTCAATATTTGATAGCATTCATACGTAAGAATGCTAACCGCGTGAAGGCAAAAGGGAAGCAGTATTGTGATGTAGAAACTTGTAAATTTGGGCAAGGGTCGGGTGTAATGTGCAAAGGAGGAAATCAGGTGTAAAATCATGCGCAGCCAAGCCAGTGTACAAAATGAAAGCTGTGTTGGCAGTTGGCACCACGCTACCAAGTAAGTTATAGTCCTTGTGTGACAGAAATTACACAGAATGAGCTTTTATTAACCAGTAGCCCCAAGTCAAAGCATCAAGGATTGCTCAAGGTATCCAAGGTCTAGGATTAAGGATAAGTTTAAGGATTAAGGATTAGGGATTGGGTCAGGGTTTAAGGATTAGGTCAAGGACTAAGGATCAAGGATGAGGTTAAGGATAAAGGATTGCTTAAGGTGCCCCAGGTCAAAGCATCTAGGACTGCTTAAAGTTACAACCGATTTGATCTCCTGTCTTTCATTGATGCACGCACCCAATCAACAACAAAAACATGCGTACTCACAAACACCGAATTACACACGTAAATGCATGCACACGCATACATACACACAAACAAGCAAACATACATGCTGGCACGCATTTATTGCACACATACACACACACACACGTAAAGGGGTCTGCTTCATTTGGCAAAAAAGTCCCTGACAGAGGCTCCGAGATGAAAGAAGGCGGGACTGTTGCGCCCCCCTTCATGCCTGCCTTTTCTGATGAAGAAGAAGGGGAAGAGGAGGGAGGAGGAGGAGGAGGAGAGGAGGGAGGAGGAAACGCGTCAGAGGAGGCAGCTCCAAATGCCGCAGGGCACTCAGGAGCACCAGCAGGCGCAGCAGGACAAACGAAAGTACTCCTCTCAGCAACGCAAAACACAGGGGCACCTGCACCATCAGGAGGGGCACCTGTGCAGGAAACAGAGGGTTCTCAGCCTGCAGCTGCTGGTGGTGCTACTGCTGCTGCTGCACCCACCATGGCAGCAGCAGCGAGCGTGACAGACTTACAGGTCAATGCTGCCACACCTAGCGGGGACTTTTACATGTATCAGGTGCGGGCTGGTGTGTGTGAGTATGTGCGTTGCTTCTGGGAGAGGTAAATGTGGGTGAGAGTGGGCGTGGGAGGGTCTGTGCATGTGAGGTTTGTGTGTATGTATTTGTTTTTGTGTATACGTGTGAGCTGAAAAAACAATAGTAGACCTGCAGATCGAAGTGTGACATGTGTAATTTAATGTTGTGTGCCTCGTAAACACTAACAGTGTGCAGTGGGTCTCACATGACCCCCAAACAACAAGTGTGTGCTATACCACTGCACTAGTTCCATAGAAACATGACGATGTGGCAGATTTTTGTGTTGTACATGCGCAGTTTGTGTTTGTGTGTGTGCAGACACCCTGAACCTGAATTGTCACAAGTTTCATTGGTATTTGATGCAACCCATCTTTGTCTCGCGCTCTCTCTCTCTCTCTCTCTCTCTCTTTCTCTGTCTCTCGCACACACACACACACTCTCTCTCTCTTTTTTGCTCTCTTTCGTTTTTGCTCTCTCTCTCTCTCTCTCTCTCTCTCTTTCTCTCTCTCTCTCTCTCTCTCTCTCTCTCTCTCTCTCTCTCTATCTCTCTCTCTCTATCTCTCTCTCTCTCTCTCTAT
>Ga0307968_1002780_pt1 | contig 14608 bp, 17 predicted proteins | sample OrgLakmetagen650_FD_201834 | JGI IMG/M metagenome (GOLD analysis project Ga0307968, IMG submission 201834) | Saline water microbial communities from Organic Lake, Antarctica - #650 | ecosystem: Environmental > Aquatic > Non-marine Saline and Alkaline > Saline | place: Antarctica: Organic Lake... | reverse complement strand
TTTGGGGTTTGGGGGGGAGGAACAACAAGGCAGGCGGGGTGGAGGGGGGGTAGGGGGAGGCACTTGGGAGGCAGGGCTGAGGGACGCATACCGCTCTACACTGTCGCAGGTGTGTGTATGTGTGTGTGTTCGTGCGTGTGTGCTGGTGTGTGTATGTGTGTGAGTGTGTGTGTGTTTGTGTGTGTGTGTGTGCGCGCGAGATTGTGTGTGTTCATGCGTGCGTGTGTGTGCGTGCGTGTGTGTGCAAGCACTTTTACTCATTCGTAAGGTTTGGCATTGGATCACACTGGTAATTATATACATAACCACTTTGTGCACCAGTATATATCAATATAGGAAAGCATGAAGCATGCATGGCTTTGTGTGTGCACTTTACCTCGTTCGTAAAGGTTGGCACAGTTTAGTTTCAAGTGGTTGATGTACTAAACCACACCCTGCACCAGTATATATACGTATGTACCAGTATGTGGGAATGTATGTATGCCAGTATATTTATACACCAGTATATAGTATATGTATGTATGCCGTATATATGTACATCAGTATTTATGTATACCAATATATATGTATGTATGTACGCATGGTGTGTGAAGGTTGGCTTCATGTATGCCTGTGCTTGTACCGTAGATGTGTGCAGGCACGACCAACTACTCAGTTATACAACTGCTTCAAGCACGTGAGTGCTTGTGCAGTCTTCACAGGTTGCCTATGTGTGCAGACGCTGTTTGTGACTTGCGTGGTCATTTCAGGTGTGTGCTCGGTTTGAGGCCGAGCATGCTCAAGCTGAGCTGGAACACGAGGAGGCGATGGGAGCGCACGAGAAGGCGATGAGAGAGCAGGTATGGTGTGTGTGTGTGTGTGTGTGTGTGCCCACATATGAGAGTGAGACAGAGAAAGAGAGGGTATAATTTGCTTTTAGAGTTAAAGTGATTATGCTGGGCTTGAAAACCTGGGGTATAAGAAAATGGTCAGACGGTGGGTGTGCAAGTACCTAAGGCGTGTGTGGAGGCAGAAATGTGGGGTGGGGGTGTACATTTTGGAATATGGGAATGGGAGATGCAGATCTGGTTTTATACAGGCAACGTTAGAGCAGGTGCTCATGTGATTGCGTGAGTGGGTAATTGAGGAACTGTGTAAATGAGGATGTTAGTGGCTAAGCGTCAGTCGCCACATTTTGCTTAGCTGGCAATTAGAGGTTCAGTGTGCAGCTTTGTAGAGCTTACAATACAAAAAGTGGAGGAGTGAATGCGGGTATCATGTAGTACGTATGCGTATGCATATATGCGTATGGTAATACGGTAATACGTAGTAGGTAGGGTTGGCCAGAATCATATAACGGTGTATATGCGGTACTTTTGGCAGGAAGATTATCAAATATACGGTGTATATATGCGATTCTGGCCAACTTTAGTAAGCAAGGGTACAAGATCAACATTTATATGCAATATCTAGTGATTGAGACATAAGACTAAAGCCCCTCCTCATCCCCATTGACCTCTTTCTTTTCCTTTATGATGGAGGAGTTCTATGGTACCCGGGATCAACGTGGCTCCTTTTCCTTGACTAATGTGGGGAGTAGTTTTTCCTGCCCGCGTTTTCCCTTTTCTTATCTATTCTACCTGAACCTGAGAAGTTGGTTTACGATGAAAGAATCTAGCTGTCTGATCGTCTGGGATGTGCTGATCTGTAAGTAGTGCCGTGTCACTCATGCACACAGATGTGCATTCACAAATGCGTACATACATACACACACAAGCGCACACGCACAACCACACACAACCACACACACACACACACACACACACACACACACACACACTCACACACACACACACACACACACACACACACACACACACACACACACACACACACACACACACACACAACCACACACACACACACACACTGATCACAGGCTCGTCAGCACAGCTCCCAGTTGTCATCCCTTCAAAAAAGGTGTGACTCTGCGGAGGCTGCCTTGCAAGAATCCTCGCGGAGGGAGGCCCTGCTGGGAGGCCCTGATGGCCTGGCTGCTGTGCAGAGGGAAAACAAGGAGCTCAAAGTATGTATGTATCTGTGTGTGTTTGTGTGCGTACGTGTGTGTTTGTGTATGTGCCTCTTTGTGCGCGCACTGGAATAAACTGAGGCCCTGAGTCAGGGCAAACAAATGGTTTTGTGGTGAGGGCAAAACTAAAATGTCCGTGATGCTGCCACCTAAATGTCGTGATGCTACCACCTAAATGTCTGTGATGCTACCACCTAAATGTCCGTGATGCTAGCACTTAAATGTCCGTCATGCTACCACCTAAATGTCCGTGATGCTAGCACTTAAATGTCCGTGATGCTAGCACTTAAATGTCGTGATGCTAGCACTTAATTGTCGTGATGCTACCACCTAAATGTCGTGATGCTGCCACTTAAATGTCGTGATGCTGGCACTTAAATGTCGTGATGCTACCACCTAAATGGTGTGATGCTGGCACCTAAATGGCGTGATGCTACCACTTAAATGTCATGATGCTAGCACTTAAATGTCGTGATGATACCACTTTGATGTCTTGATGCTACCACTTTGATGTCGTGATGCTACCACTTAAATGTCGTGATGCTAGCAATTAGATGTCGTGATGCTACCACCTAAATGTCCGTGATGCTAGCAATTAAATGTCGTGATGCTACCACCTAAGTGTCCGTGATGCTACCACCGAAATGTCTGTGATGCTAGCAATTAAATGTCGCGAAGCTAGCAATTAAATGTCGCGAAGCTAGCACTTAAATGTCCATGGTGCTACCACACATCTCACATCTCCACCTCTTAGTTTCGGCAAAGTGCGCTCGAATTGTGTAACATTGCTAGCATTTGGGCTTTGATATGGACTTTAGGTCATGCAAGGTGTGTGCATGTGTTGCGACCCAAGGCGGCTGTCGCCTGGCTAGAACAGGAGAGGAGAGGAGTGTATTTGGCTAGAGGAGGAGAAGAGTGTGTAATTTGGCTAGAGGAGAGAGGAGTGTGTAATTTGGCCAGCTGAGGAGAAAAACTGGAGTATCCTTCAGTATCAGCTATACCCAAAAGGATATAGTTCTGACAGATGCATTTATGCAATGTTCAATTGATTCACAAGCATGTGTGTTGTGTCCTCAAGCTACTATCGCCAGGCGGGAAGAAGAGCACATGATAAGCCTACAACCCTTAAAGCCTACCTTGTCAGCAGGCTTTAAAGGTCATAACTATCCAAACCATTGTGTGACTTTTGAGCAGCCTCACGCGGCTGGTGCCAGACTGAAGGAGGAGCACATGACTGGTTTGCAACACGGTTTGAGGGCTCTACCAGTCATGATTTGAAAGTGTTCATGCAATGTGTGTGCTGCGGCTATTGCAGATGCAAAGTTTACAAATGCAAAGTTTACAAATGCAAATATGCAAATTTTACAACCTCAGGCGGCTATTGCCAGGCTGGAGGAGGAGCGTGTGACCAGCTTGCAGTACCAGCTATACATACAGCGATCTGCCGCGGAGTCCCAGAAGCAGGAAGGCACTAGGTGAGCTCCTGGACCTTTTTGTGCCTGTGCTATTGTAGCAGAGGATACCGCAATCATGTCGTGGAGGCTGGAGGAAGGAAGGCTGTGTTGAATGGTGTCTGGTCATATTTACTCCGGACCCTTTCTTGCTAATTAGCTGGTATGCAACAGAGCCTCTACAGGCCTTGATACAAATAAATAAATAAACGCTTACGTACGAGCTCAAGGAGACAGCTGGCAGATGAATGAATACAGGCTCGCTAAATTATAAATTATAAATTATAAACAAGGACACAGGTATGAAGCTCGAGTCACTGGTGATGCCACTTTTGGTATAAAGTGTGCTGTACTCTTCTGTTAACTTGTCCAGCTTCTGCTTTCATTTTAACACAGCTGCAAGGAGCGCTAGGGAGGGGGGACAGGAGCTGCAGAGGAGGCGCAGGCAGACACACATACCAACATATACACACATATACACACATACACAAGCACACACACACATACCTACACACACACACACACACACACACACACACAAACACACACATATACCTACACACACACACACACACACACACACGTTGTGCCTATCAGACAGCTTTGACCAAACGAGCTTGTCATTTCTTTTATTTCTCCTTGACGTAGCTATAAGGAGCGCTTAGAGGGACTGGAACTCCGGCTGGAGGAGGCGGCAGCAGAAGGGGCCTTGTTGAACGTACAGAGAGAGGAAGAAAAGGAGAGGAGCAGGCAGGCGGATGAGCGGAGCAGGCAGGCAGACGAGCGGAGCAGGCAGTCAGAGGAGCAGAGCAGGCGGGAGGAGGCGCAGCTGAAGGTGAGGGTGTGTGTACGTGTTACTAGTCACTTCCAGTTTTGTATAATGAGCAGGCAGGCGGATGAACAGAGCAAGCAGGAGGAGGCGCAGTTGAAGGTGAGGGGAGTTGGCTTTATGGAGAAAGTTATTGTAGGCAGTGGGGAGCATTGAAGGAAGAGAGTGGCAGAATGGCATAGAAATTTATTGTAGGCAGTGAAGAGCGTTGAAGGAAGAGAAAGGCATAGAAAGTTATTGCAGACAGTGGGGAGCGTTGAAGGAAGAGAGTGGCAGAAAGGCATAGGTAGGTCGGCAAGGTGGAGCAACAATAGGCGGGGAAATGTGTGCAGTGATACAAATGTTTAAGCAGCGGAACTTGTGCAATGGCACAATGGTTTAAGCAGGGAAACGTGTGCAGTGATGCAAATGTTTAAGCAGGGAAATATGTGCAGTGATACAAATGTTTAAGCAGGGAAATATGTGCGATGATACAATTGTTTAAGCAGGGAAACGTGTGCAGTGATACAAATGTTTAAGCAGGGAAATATGTGCAGTGATACGATTGTTTAAAAGCAGGGAAACGTGTGCAATGGCACAATGGTTTAAGCAGAGGGAGAGAGGAGCGGCAAGGGGTGAGAGGAAGTGTAGCTGCCCCGAAAGCCTGTTTGTCCATGATCAGGCCAGACTGTTGGTTTGTGGTTGGTTAAACCTAATAGCAGTGGCTGTTTTTTGTATCATTAACTAATGATTGTTTCAAATGAGCGTGGTAACGTGAGCTGTCCGACAGCAGCGATCGTCTGTCTGTATCCTTGACCAAACTGTTGGTTCAAATTAGCTTTGTAATCTAAGCACCCATCAGCAGCAACTGTCTCTGTATCCTTAACCAATGACTGGTTCAAATTAGCTTGGTGATTTAAGCACCCATCAGCAGCAACCGTCTCTGTATCCTTAACCAATGATTGGTTTAAATTAGCTTGGTAATCTGAGCACCCATCAGCAGCAACCATCTCTCTGTATCCTTAACCAATGAGAGGTTCAAAATAGTTTGGTAATGTGAGCCCTGTGATGTCCGACAGCAACGTCTCTGTGTCATGAATCCATGCTTGTGGTGTAATCACCGTGTGCGTGTGATTGTTAAGAGGGAGGAGGTTGAGCCTTGTATTGTAGGTCGACATGCTTCTCACACAGGCGCCTATTTGCTCTGCCGTCAGAGTCCAATCATGCAAGCATCTGTCCGTGCAAGCTGCATACATAGGCACGGGCACTTGTCATGTCGCCCAACTGAAGTTGTGTATAAACTTGACTTGATACAGATCCCTAATTGTGCGTGGAATTTCCAAAGGTGTGCTCTAAAATCGGCACGTATGCAAAATAAGACAAAACGTCTAAGGTGAGCGCACGCTGATTTGCAACATATGTGCATGAGTATACACACACATACACACACACATACACACACACAAACACACACATAAACAAACGCAAACACAGGCCCTGCTTGCCAATCGGGAGGCTGCATACAATGCCCTGCTGCAGGAGCTACGTGGAATGCGAGATGGAGTGGATGCTGGTGAGTGTGGACCGTTGTATTGTAACTCTTTCCCAACTGATTTCTCTCTGATGAGGGTGGAATTCAGCCATGGCAATTGATGCTGGCGCCCCTGTAAGATGAAATCACTGTCACCAAAAAGTAAAAGAGGGCTCTGGACAACAAATAGCAAGGCAAAAAAGCTAGTAAGAATGGACCAATGCTCCCTTTTTAGCTAAGAAGCTATAGCGGCTAGTAGAAATGGATCAATGCTCCCCTTTTTAGCTAAGAAGCTATATAGGAATCGTGGCTTATTTGGCCAGTGTCGTGGCTAATTTGGCCAGGGCATCGTGGCTGTTGCTTTGGCTGGATTGGAGTTGGCCAGGACAACGTGGCTTTGGCTGTTTGGCCGGGACATCGTGGCTTGCTTGGCCAGTATCGTGGCTTGTTTGGCTCGGACACGTTTGCAATGAACCAAGCCTGCATTACTACAGTGGCGTGCTCCTTGCAGTGCTGGAGGTGTTTTGGGCACGGAATTCCAGGCCTGCCTTAATTTCATTGGCCAGCAAAATATCTCCTCCGTCCAACCTCACTCATAAAAGAGGTGGTGGATTTCAAAGCTAACTCAGCGCAGGAACAGCACAAATACCTCTGCACCATTCTTGAAGGAGCCTCCACTGCCCTCCACACCTTCCTTTTGGGAGCGGGTGGCACCATCTACAACACTCACACAATAGAAAATCTCAAGGACTTAGGTCTTGACTCTCGAAGAGCTAAGTAACGTGTTTCCAAGGTCCACATGCCTTCTGATAAGCGCGCTGCTTAACTTGTTCATACCAGACGTGCCCTTTCCAATACCATTACCAACTCTCATCAGGATCCGCTTTCAGGTCAGCTACAATCCTAGTTATCCTCATTCATTTGCTCTTGTCATTTGTTTGGTGGAGGAGTTTTACGGTACCTGGTACCAAAGCGGCTCCTTTCCCTTGATTAATGTGTGGGGGGAGTGGGTTTCACTGCCTGCGTGGGTTCTTGTTTATAAGTCAGCGATCTGTCCATGCAAGCGCCTGTTTGACAAATCATGTTGAACCAACAGACTTGAGCAAGTACTGCATTTATATATTGGTAGATATGTATTTCAGTTTCTGGAGCTATCGTATAGTTACCGAGTTGCACCAAAAAAACATTGAATCTGTACAAGACCATGGTCCTTTGCGCACACAGATTGCTCTTTACGCTTTGCTACTCACCCATTCAACCTACAGATCCATATCCATCCCAGATCCGCCTTGGCACCCCAACCTCTTCTCGTCCCTCGTCACCACCTCGGCCTCCCCAACCTCACACCATCCCACCATCCTCTAACCCTCATACCCTCACACCATCCTCACCGCCAGCCTCCCCCTCTGGAAAGCGACCCCCCTTCTACCCACCTGGTAAGCACTGTGTGCGTTAGTGTATGCGTGCATGTGTAAGCACATACCCATGTATATGGTATGTTTGTTGTGTGTGTGTGTGTGTGTGTGTGCGCGCGCCTGCGTGCACAAGCATGCGTGTGGCTGTGATCATCCGGAAGGAAGCCACCATCGATCAGACAGCCAGCATCTTCTCCTTTTGCTCATGTTGTCATGCCAATACGCCTAGGGTTGGCCAGAACGGTATATATACACCGTATATGACCATATATTTGGTGATTTCCCTGCCAAAAAAAACATATATATACCGTGTATATATGTGGTTCTGGCCAACCCTACATACGCCGCTTCACTTCACAGGCTCCCCCACCTCCCCCCACAGCCCCCCTGGCCCAAACCCCCTCCCCCTCGCTGCGGCCCGTGCAGCAGCTTCTCGCTCCCCTACACGTGACCGCCCATCGTCACACCCACAACCACCACCTCACGCTTCCAGCAACTCTGTTCCCTCCACTTCCTCCCTTCAGCAGCCTGCTAGCCACCGCCAGCCACGTGCCCAGCAGCAGCAGCCTGCCACTGCACACAATGCAAGCACTGTAAGTCAGGTGCGGCATTTTCTTCTCTGTGGCGATGGAGTTTTATGGTACTCGGTACCAGGATGGAAAAGAAACAAGTGCGGGCAGTGCAAACCACTCCTCACTATAATCAAGTATAATCAAGGAAAGGAAACCACTTAGGCCCTCCATGAGTTATGGGTCAAGGGAGCTGGTTTTGCATTCCTTGTCAAGGAAAACAGGTGTTGCACATACAAATCAGAACTCCCCACACAAACAACCGCTGGACCCTATGACTCCTGGTCAAGGGAGCTGGTTTTGCATACCTTGTCAAGAAAAACAGGTGTTAACTACATACATCAGAACCCCCCCTCAAACAATCCCAAGACCCTATGACTCCTGGGTCAAGGGAGCTGGTTGTGCATTCCTTGTCAAGAAAAACAGGTACATACAAATCAGGACCCCCCACTCAAACAATTGCAGGACCCTATGAGTCCTGGGTCAAGGGAGCTGGGGGCGCTGCTGTCTGTGATGCTGCAGCCAGACCAAACACAGCAGCGCCCAGATCAAGCTCAGCAGCAGAGTCACCAGCATGAGCGGAGCGCATCACCTAGCTGCAGGTGATTTCTGGCGCAGGTCTTGCATGTGAAAAAAATAGCGAAGCTGGAGCATACACGAGCCCGTGGTTGGCTGTTTCGGGCTCCACCTTTGTGGTTGGCTGTTTGCTGTGGGATGTTCGGGCTCCACCTTTGTGGTTGGCTGTTCGTTGTGGTTGGCTGTTTGGGCTCCACCTTTGTGGTTGGCTGTTCGTTGTGGTTGGATGTTCGGGCTCCACCTTTGTGGTTGGCTGTTTGGGCTCCACCTTTGTTGTTCTCATAACATCGGCTGACCAGCTGAGGCATGCCCTGCTGCAAGAAGTATGCGTACCAGATGAGCCAGCTTATTCCTCCCTGTTGCACTGTAGTGATGTACCATTAAATCTACGTGTACGTGTAGGGTTGGCCAGAACCATATAATTACGGTGTACGTGAACGGTGTACGTGTATTCACATGTGTGTACATGTGGATATGGTATTTTTGCAGGGAAATCATCAAATATATACGGTCCTAGACAGTGTATGTATACGGTTTTGGCCAACCCTGTGTATTTGCATACAGACTGCAAATTGGCTACATCCATGTCGCCTGCTACCCATGCTCGCTATTATCTGCAGCGGCCCTTTCATCTCACACTGCTACTCAGGCTTGATTATGACACCAGCCCAGGCGAATAACCTCAGCCCAGCTGCTGCTTGCTGCCCATGCCACAGCGTTGTTGCATTGCACTGTGCACCTTTGGATGTCACTTGCATGGAGTCCGCACGCGTTTGCATGCCTGCGTGCCTGCATTGCATTTGGATGTCAATTGCAGAGTCCTCCACTTATGCATTGCATTTAAATGTCACTTGCAGAGTCCGCCACTTGTGCATTGCATTTGGATGTTACTTGCAGAGTCTACCACTTGTGCATTGCATTTTGAATTTGGATGTCACTTGCATAGAGTTTGCACGCGTGTGCATGTCTGCGTGCCTGCATTGCATTTGGATGTCACTTGCAGAGTCCGCCACTTTTGCATTGCATTTGGGTGTCACTTGCATAGAGTCCGCACGCGTGTGCATGCCTGCGTGCCTGCATTGCAGGCTTAACGTTGCTCTCTCAAGCGCCATTCCAGAACTCCAATAATGTCGTCGCACGTAGCCTCACTCCTGCTTGCCCTGCTACACTGTACAGTGCCCCTTTTGATTACACGTGCCTCCGTTGCGGACTTAACGACGACACCAGCCCAGGAATGTGCTGCTTCCACCCTGCCCTCCTACCGGACCCTGGGCCGCTGCGCCTGACACCAGAGTGCGTTATTGGTGTATATCCGAATTACCGTGCAGTGCAGTGCAGTGGTCTAATCCCCTTTTCATCCCACCCTGGGCAACACTGCATCCAGGGTCACTGCTCTTGTATCGTCGTGCAGTCTACTTTATCGTTATGCTGGAGCTCCAAATTGTTCTCCTCCCCCTGCTGGTTCCAGCCTATCCTCCTACTATCCCTCCTGGTCAACTGCGTCTCACACGGTCATTGCTGTTTCACGTTGCGGCGGCTTCTTACAATACTTATTTTTTGACCGAGCTTGAATTGTTTCGCCTCGCGCCTGAGTCTGCCTGGTTATCGTTCGTTTGGATAAAACTTTGCCGACCACTCTCCCTCCAGATTACTGCGATTTATAGTTTATTACGCCTAATGTTTGTCATTTTTTCCTTTACTGTTAATAAAATTAGATAATGCAGTAGGATTGGGATACAGTATACCTAGGTGGCTTGCCATTAAAAAAATCCTTGTGTTTCAGACCTTAGGTCACAACCTTGACGTTAGCTTGGCAGGAGGTGTACCTAGTGTATCCAAACTTGATTTGAATGAAGTCAAAAGGATGTACTTTGTTGCAGTCCCCATTACACATCCCATAACATGAACTCTGCTTTTGTCACAAGTCTGTCTATCAGCCATCTTGCGTGACTACAGGGTGTCCCTAGTAAACCCTTTGACTTGTGACAAAACTCTGCTTTGGCATGCCATCTTTTTTAGAATGCATCACAGATGCGTGATTCGTGGAAGTGATTTGAACATGTAGCATTATACCTTTACGAGCAGTTTGTGTGCAAGGCTGCGGGCATAAGATGGGACAACCATGAAAGCCTGGAAGATGCTCCTTCAACTATGATTAAGTTTGATGCACCTGGCACAAAATGCACACCATACACATGCACACATACACAAACATACACAGGTGGTACACATACACAACAGGTGGTACACATACACAGGTGGTACACATACAAAAACATACACAGGTGGTACGCTTGCAAGGCTGCAGGCCACAGATTAGAGGACTGGACGCCCAACAATGACGTCGACAGCGTCAAAGGTAAGGGGTCGTCTGACACGGCTCATAGTGCTGTACAGCACGCTTCTACCCAAAAAAATATTGAGTGATACGCCTCTCTGTGATCAACAGTCTAACACCTAGATAACGTTTGCATGCGATCTCGAAAATAAAGATGCATATGCTGACACATGACCCAGCACAACCAAAAAACATCATGAGTAGGGTTGGCCAGAACCATATATATACGGTGTATATAGGGTATTTTTGGCAGGAAAATCACCGAATATGCGGTCATATACGGTGTATATATACAGTTCTGGCCAACCCTAATCACGAGCTACCGCATCGTTGTGCCTTTTCATTGCTTTTCTTAAGACTTGAGTGTTCGTAGCATGATATATAGGGTTGGCCAGAGCCATACATATACGGTGTATGTACGGTATCTCCGGCAGGGTAGTCACTAAATGTACGGTCATATACGGTGTGTATATGCGGTTCTGGCCAACCCTAATGATGTTTAGCCACACTTGCCTCTTGCACTGGCTAGGCTGCTCGGGTAAACTCCAAAACCAATCAACTCTTGACTCAAAATGTAACTCGGCAGGGCGTGGGAAGAGGGGCTGCTACACCCGCAGCGAGCACCACTATCCTAGCCAGCTCCTGGCAGCAATGACACGTCAACAGCAGCAACAGCAACAAGCTCAGGTGCGGAGCACTGTTGAGCACGCACATACGACACACACACACACACATAGACACGTGCACGCGTACATAAAATCACTTTCGTGTCCATGCTGACAGGCGAACGAGCTACAACGGCAAGCAGAGCTGGTGTGGCATGAGCAGCAACTGCAGCAGCAGCAGCAGGAGGGACTGCAAGGTGCCGTACAGCAACTCCCGCCGCCACAACTAGGTGTCACTCCTCAGCAGCAGCAACAGCGGCTGCTGATGCAGCAGGCAGAAGCAGCTTGGCAGCAGATGCAGCACCATCAACGACAACAACAACAACAACAATTCCAGCAACACCCGAGCCAGCAGATCCAGCATCTGCCCCAACGACAGCAACAGCAGGCACCAAACTATGTACAGCCTCGAGGCCCCACACCGTCGCCTGAAAGGCGGCGCCAGATGCTGCATCGAATGCAGCGTAAGCTCTCACCCCCTCTGACACAGCAGCTGTCACAGCCCCCTCCAAGACGCAGCCTTTCTCCCCCCTGTGAGAGACAGCAGCAGCAGCAGCAGCAGCAGCAGCAGCAGCAACAGCGACAAGTCCCCCCACGCAGTCCATCACCCACAAGCAGGCAGAGACACCTTCCTCGAAATCCCTCACCCATGTCCAGGCAGCAGCAGCAGCAGCAGCACCTACAACAGCAGGGCCACCAACAAAGGCAGGTTGCACCGCAGCAGGCGCAACAGCAACAGCAGCAGCAGCAACTGCGAGAAGTCTCCCCACGCAGTCCATCACCCACAAGCAGGCAGGGACACCTCCCTCGCGATCAGTCACCCATGTCCAGGCAACAGCAGCAGCATTTACAACAGCAGGTTACACCGCAGCAGGCACAACAGCAGCAGCAGCAGCAGGAGCAGCAGCAGCAGCAGCAAAAACCACAACGGCAGCAACGCTCATGGCAAAGTTCAAGGAGTCCTTCACCGCCCACACTTAGACAGCAGCAGCAGCAGCAGCAACACCAACTTTTGCCGCATGATGTGTTGAGGCAACTCTCCTTGAACCCACCTAGCAGTCTGAATCAGCAAGGCAAGTGTCTCGCCATACGATCTGAAGAGGAAGAAGAGCGAAGGCTGAAGCAGTTAAAATTATACTCACAGCTGCTGTCCCTGTACCTGACACGACACAGTGCTGTGTGGTTGTAAAAAGTGAAAGGTGTTTTTCATGAGCAAAACTACACTTAAGACATATACGAAGGGTTGGCCATTACCATATATATATACGGTGTACATACGGTATTTTTGGCTGGATTTTTATCAAATTTACCACAAATATACGGTCATATACGGCGTATATATACGGTTCTGGCCAACCCTACCGGTAAACGGTATCTATAGCAACATACATGAATTTTCGTTGTAAAGATTTACACGGTTCCTGTGCCTGACGCTTTTTTGTTTTAGGATTGGTGGTCGAAAGCCTGGTAGCTCAGTATTGTACTTACTTTATGATTCTAGTTCTCTATTAATCCTACCTCTCTGAGTGCCTTTTTTTCTGCTGGTAAAGGGGTTTTACGGTACTCAATACCAGATAACTCACCTTCCTTAATTTATAAGGGGTTTCCACTGCCTGCGTAGGTTTCTCCTCTTTTAAATAAACACTGGTAAATGCAAAGACACGCACACACACACACGCACACGCGCACACACATGCAGGAGATCTTGCTGCAGGCACTTACAAGAGGCAGGGCCTGGCCACTGCATCAGGCATGCGACCTCCCCCCTATGATAGCGCATGTGAGGTGCATCAGCTGACGCCCGTAATGAATGGTGCCTGCTCAGGTGCGGTTTCAACTCTTTCTTGTCCAAGATCGCACGCTTGTGTCTCGCGCAGCAGGACTGTGTGTATGCACGCTTTGAGCACACAGCTCTGCCGTTGCGTGTGTATTCATCAATCATTGTTAACTTGTTTGTGCGGTTGGGGGTTGCCTGGTGCTGGCGCAGGCACCTGCGCAGCCCCCTCTCAATCATGCTGGCTGTGTCACCACTGTCAGCGGAATCTTTTGGTTCTTTATATACAGCATGTTTGATGGCACATGTGCAGACAAACCACTCCAAAACCTCATTTTGGTATGTTTTCTTCTTTGTGCAACAGAACCAGCAACGATCAGTAACATCAACTTATTACATTACGCCACTACATGTAGGCCAGGGCTGGTGGTCAGGATCAGCAGCACCTTGTTTGCCTCTTTGTAGCAAGGGCAGCATGCAACAAGCTGTGCAAAACAATACAAACACCACTGCTGGAGGAGCTGGCTCTTCTCCTGTTTCTCCAGTCCCTCGCTCACGGATTTCACTGCCACAACCCCATAGACCCTAATCTGTACGTGCTGATGTGTTGACTTCAAAGGGGTCCTTCCCACGACTGGGCAAACAAAATTATACAAGATTGCGACACCCACTTTGACCACTGATGTCTCCCTTTTTTCTTGGCCGTTTGTTCCGCACCAAATAAAAAGCAATGGATTGTGCTGTACTAGTGTCATATGAAGATGTAGCTTGAGTGCAGCTGGGACGAGTTTGTGCAGAGGATGAGAGGTGTTAGGAGAGATTTAACTGAATACTTTGTCAATCTTGGTTTGATCCCCATTGATTTTTCCTTTTTGCGGTGGAGGAGCTTTAAGGTACTCGGTACCAACATGGCTCCTTTTCCTTATTAATGTGGGGAGTGGTTTTCACTGCCTGCGTAGCTTTTCTTTTTTCTTTTTCTTTTCTTGGTTGACCCTGGCCTTACACGTCACCCCCTATTTTACCCATTCAAGGGGTTACAAGGGGTTACAAGGATGGCCTACAGCCCGAGTCTCTGGCTGATGGCAATTGGCTGGTGAAACAAAATCAACCAGTGTCGAAAATTGAAACTAAATCTGACACAAACTTGAGGAGTCTGTATGAGTCTTGATTCAGAAATGCATTGATCTCAAAATCAGTGATACTGTGATGACAAGCCAAGAAAGGAATAAATTCAGAGCTTGAAGGAGCAAACGCATGCAGAGTCTTCAACATTCCTTCACAAAGGTTTTCTGTATCTCATGCGCAGCTCGCACACTTCAGCACACTTGCAAAAGAAAAGCACATGCTTCTCATCTTGAACTTCTCCACACTCACATTTATCACAAATGCTAGAACCACCATGCCATTTGCAAG